>Ga0209653_1001421_pt1 | contig 19191 bp, 35 predicted proteins | sample SaaInl6LU_22_DNA_FD_184644 | JGI IMG/M metagenome (GOLD analysis project Ga0209653, IMG submission 184644) | Marine microbial communities from expanding oxygen minimum zones in the Saanich Inlet - ESP_116LU_22_DNA (SPAdes) (version 2) | ecosystem: Environmental > Aquatic > Marine > Intertidal...
CAGTTCGGGTCTTAGATATTTTGTCTTACTCTATGTTACATTATTCCCCGAACTCATTTTGCATAACATAGCTAAACCATCTTTGGTTTGAGAGACAAATGTTATGTTTAATAGATGTGTTCATCGTTAATAATGTTTTTATAAGTATCACAAATTTAGTAAAAGTTATTCAAAAGTCAAACTGAGACCCCATTTTCCCCAAACAAAATCTATGGTGTAATATCCGTATAGGTATTTGTCGTGTGTAACTTTGATGGTTGGGATGATGTAGAACTGAGCTGCTACACTATATTTTTCTCCTCTGATTTTCATTTCTCTTTTGTTTTACAGGCAATGGTCATTTAGAGGAATATCATTCTCATTCTTGTAGTCAAGTCCAAGTGTAATATCATCTTTCGTGGTAAGTATAGTACCATCTTTGTAAGTGATAGTTGTTACACCCTCTTTAACTTGAATCATTTGAACATTCTCTAATGGTTTCATTTCTCTTTTTCTTTCTACAGTCTTCTTAGGGGGAGGTGGAACCCTTTTTGCAAATTCTGCACTTACCTCTGATAGTGTTCTTCTTGGTTTTCTTTTGAATAGGTTCTTCATCTCTCTTTGGTGTTAAAGGGTTAAGTATACTTGTATTGCAATTTGAATTAAAGCACCAATCAACAAAGCAGTTAAAAATAAATCAGATATCAAGTAACCTTCTTTTATCATTTTAGGTTCTGTCTTAATGACTTTCTTGCGGTCAATTTTCATTTCTCTTTGGTGTTAAAGAATTCAGATAAGTTATCATAAAGAGTTATAATTTCATCATCACTGAGTTGATTAACTTGTTCTAATAATGACGCTCTTAACATTTCTGTTCCCTCATCTCTGACTTGTTTTTCAATTTCAGGATTACCGTTTTTTTCTAACCAATCCGAAATAATTTGATTTTTCTGTTTCATTCCTCTTTGGTGTTAAAGGTTTCGTTTAACTTTTCTTTCTTCTTCTTTTCTTCGTAACTCCTACGACTTTTCCAGTCGTTGTTGAATCTTAATACTTTCTCTTTCATCTTATTCCCAACCTGTTGTGTCTAATGACCTGATATAATTAAATCTTTCAATGTCCGCTCTTTTCTCATCTTCTTCTGTCCAAATGATTACAGAGTCATTTTGAATTTCCCACCACACGATGGAGTCCACTTCATCCAAATTGGTGACCACTTCAATGGGTTCTGTCGTTGAACAGGATAGTAACAATAAAAAAGGTATTAAGTATTTCATTATTTTCTTCTATTATAAAGGTAACGGTCCACCTCAAAGAACAGGTAAGCTGCGATACCGGTGAATATAAAAACGTGTGCTATGATGTCTGCAATATCATTCATCTTTCAATCTTTTGTATTCTTTGATTAGGTGGTCAACAACCACATATACAGTTAATGCTCCTGTTAGTATCAATACGATGTAATGTAGTGGAATCATTATTTATAATTTATTAGTCCATGTCATCCTTTGACATGTGGTTATTAGGTCTCCCCCATAAATCCGTTCTCTCGTTTCGTTTCTCTTTGTTATATCCCCATCGGAACACCTCAACGATAACATATCCGATTAACAAAACTACAAAACCACTAATTAAAATCCAAATTAAATCTAACATTATTCTTCTTTTTTACTAACCCATAATCTATCCAAAACAAAATACCACACACCGTTGAGGATAGGTTCAACAATTGCGTCAGTGATGGCTGAAGTGAAATCGGCACCTGTAAAATACATAACACAGGCGGCTGCAATCATAAAGTGTCCAAGCGTATAAATTAAGGTTCTTAACAATGTTCCTTTAAGTGCCTTGTAACTATTCAAAAATTCGTTCATCATCTTATTACTCTCACTTCTGATGTGGTCTCCATTACAACTCTGGCTCCACAACTTATTAATGGCTTTTGGTCCCCACTCCCACAATACCTTATCGTAGAAGGACCGTCTATTTCTATTTCATTACAGTAGTAGTTCTTACTACCAATCTTAATGGTGATTACAGGAAGGTCCGTTTCCTTCGTCTTATTGGAACGAATGTTATGTTGATTTATATGAATCTTCTTAACCTTCGGACCCTCCTGTAATATGTCCCCCTTAACTAATGGTTGAACCATCTTTACGGTATATTTCTACAGTTGCCGCTTTACCACGATTATCTAAATGGTCGTATACCTCTAACTCTTTTCCTTTATAAAATACTTTGGAGATAAAATCCCAATCACCATCGGGGGTTCCAATGTCTCCGTGTTGGACACAGAAATCTTTTGCCGTTGGTACTTCATCTGATTCAAACACTTCGTATTCACAAATACCACCTTTGTTTTCGTCAAATATTGCAAGTATATTATCAATGTTTTCATTCTCACCTTCACCAGGTATCGCTAAATAACCTTCATAAGGGATGTCATCAGCAGAGTCACCTAACGTTTCGTAGAAATCTTCCATATCAGACAGTTCAAAACTTAAAACTTCGTTATCGTCTTCATCTTTAAGTGAGAACCACAGACCACTGTTATCTAAACCACGTGACATATGATAAAGGTCAGGGTTATAAAGGTCGTCAACAATACCTTCAAGTTCTATGTCATGACGAACTTCCCATAGTTCATCAGCACCGTTGGTGTCCATTAGTTCCTTAATAGATTCAACTTGTTCGTCCGTTAGTGAGTGACCAGTTGCCTCAACTTCCCACCCATACATTTCTAATTTATATTTCATTATTGTTTATTTTTTACAAATGTAATAAAAAAATTTGATTAAACAAATTCTATTTCGTTAGTTTTTGGGTCCCACTCCACCGTCATCGGTTTCTGAGTGAATACATAATCCTCACCGAGAACTGCTGCGTTGAAGTAATGTGTTCCTTCATGGAACTTATAACCATACCCACTGTGGATGTGTCCACACACGTGTATCTTCGGTTTAACGACCTTTAACCGTTCAGCCAACAACTCACACCCCAAGTTCATAGATTGTCCCACAACGGTGTCCAAATGACCATATGCGGGTCCGTGAGTGACCACGATGTCCATGTTATGTGGAATCTCATTCCACTTTTCTTTTAACTCCTCACCGTTGCGTGGTAAGTTAAATGCCCAATTATAAAACTCAGGTTGCCACGGTGAACCGTATACTTTAACTGAGGTGGAGTAGTCCTCACCGATAACTTCTATATCATCTTGAAGGTAAGTTACGTTAGGGTAATAACTTATGATGTCTTTGGCCAACATTGGGTCATCCTCAAACATCAGGTCGTGGTTACCAGCAATGACAATCTTATTGGTGTAGTTATCCAACTTATTGAACCAATCAAAAAATCCATCCACCTCGTGCTCATATCCTCGTGAGGAGAAGTCACCTGCATGGACCAACAAATCACCACCTGGTAACTGTGAGGTCACCTGATGATGTTTTGTGTGTGTATCAGATATAAATGTGATTTTCATCTTGTTATTTTTTTCAAAGATAAACATAATTTATTAATTAATCCCACCAACCACGAATATTGTGTGAAATAAATTTCCAAACCAGTTCTTCTGCTCGTTTTTGTTTTGTTTTGGACTCTTTGAAGAGCTTGTCTTTCATTTCTTTAACCTCTTCAGCGTTGTCCCATTTTTCATATGCCCATTTCAATTCGTAAAGAGGTTCACCATTGTAATTGCTCTTAACATCCAATTCAATGAACTCCCAATCCAAGACATTCTCACCGTAAAGTTCTTTGAGTTTGTCTTGGTATTCACAACCATATTCTTCATCGTAAACCTTTTGAAGAAGTTCAACTGCGGTACGAATACGTCTTGCTCGCTTATCCGCATCCATTGTCATTGCTCGGTCAGACTCCATGAAATCTGCAGTTCGTTCAAGTTGATACTGAAACAGTTCAATGGCATAACGATAGTCAAAGTCATAACCCTTCCAAATCATCGGAAGGAAATCCATTACTCTTTTTACTCTTCTGAAAAATCTTTTTACTATAAACATGTGATTTTCTTTATTTTATATTCTGAAGAACCTCCGATGAGTTTCAACCTCAACTTCAATTCCTCATTAATTTCTTTACTACCTCTAAACCAGCTATTTAAGGTTCTTGTATTGTAATCTTTGGGTGGGTACCAATTACCCATAGAAGATTTCACTTCCCCCTCAAAAGTTACGTCAATCTCACTTTCTTTTAATTTAACAACCTCACCATTAGGATGAGTGAAAGAATAGTGTCTTTGTTCTTTTTCAAGTATTCTATGACGAGTGATGGTAATATTCCCTTTTACAAACTCACCATTCACCTTAATAGTTGAGGCTGCAGGGTATTGTTTTAATATTTTAGTCCATTCTCTCGTAGTCATAGGACAAAGATAAGAATATAATTTGACTATTCAAAAAGTTCTCTAAGTTTTTCTTTCTTTACTAAACTACTAATCTTTGATACATAGTTGGGGTCTTCAGCATAACTCCTCCCGAGATATGCGAGATACTCCTCCTCATTTTTCAATCCTGACAAATATCTACATTGGTAGAAGGCATAATCGTAAACACTTTCTCTCCAGTTATCATAATATGCATGGTTGTATTGTGTTCCCTGAGAGGTGGTTACCCTCGTTCTTGCTTGTTTCATACCGAATAGATTGTTGTTCTCCTTGAAAATCTTTGAATCAAAATGACCTGTTTCAATCAATGATTGAGCATAAACGATATGTGGGTATTTGATGTTCAACTCTTTCATAAGATATATCATCTTATCTGTGGAAAACTCACCAGTGGTGTCAGAAACATTCAAAAGAATGATTTCCTTTTCTTGAGGTGTGAGGCGAATAATTTGGTCCTCTCTACCCTCCAAGAAACCATACATATAGGTCAATGTAAAAATAAATGCAATGGCAATAATGATTGGTAGGAGTTTGATGTTATGGTGAGTCAACTCCTTTTCATTGTAATAAAAAAACTTCATATTAATCTTCTTTTTCTTCTATTGGATTAAAAGGACCCGTTGTGCTTTCAGGCACAACGTAGTCCCATTCACTGTCATATCCCACATCTGAATTATTCAGAGGGTGACCTTTCCATTTAAGAGAAGTCAGTGGAGCTTGAGACTCTAAGTCCGTCAATTTCTTTGTCATAGTAGTCTTCGTTATTAAAAAATGAACTACGTTCCATACTTTCAAAGTATTCTTTATCAGCCACCCATCCGTCAGGTTCCCCCCAACTCAGTGCCATCTCAATGAACTCATCAACCTCGATAGTTTCACCATATTCATCCACTACTTTACCCTTTCGAATGAAGTCTAAAAGTTCTTCTTTATTTTTGTAATATTTTCCATCGTGGAAGTTCCAACAGAATTTCCATCCCATACTTCTTTTACCCAAGTGAATAGACATATCTTTAGTGAACTCATCCCATGGAGTCAATGACGACCATTCATCTTCAGGGTCGTCAATAAAACGATACCCATTCATAATTTGATGAGGTTCCCATCGGTCCATCTCTTGAAGACGAGACATAAATTTTTGGTACGCTCGATTTACATCATCAACTTTCGGTATTCTATAATAATTTGTTCCCATGATTTCTATTTTTTTACTTCTACAAATATAAGGATTATTTTCTAATTCTTCAAATACATCTTATCGTTTAATACCAAAATATCCACATCTGAATTCTCGAATAGTTCCATCACTTCTTCAGGTGTTTCCACAATAGGTTCACCTTTTACATTGAGTGAGGTATTCATTACAACAGGAACACCTGTGATTTCATAGAATGAATTTATAAGGTCGTAAAACTTGGTGTTATCTTCTCTTCTTAGTGTCTGGACTCTTGAGGTATTATCAATATGGACTGCTGATGGTATCTCTTGAGGTTTTTTACAAGGAACGGTATACAACATAAATGGAGATTCAAAATCCATTTGGAACCATTCTTCTTTATGTTCGTTAAGGATTACAGGTGCAAATGGACGGAACCATTCTCTAAACTTAACCCTACTATTCATAATGTCTTTCATCTCTTTTCGTCTCGGGTCAGAAATGAAAGAACGGTTACCTAATGCTCTTGGACCGAACTCACTTCTTCCTTGATACCAACAAATTATTTTACCTTCACTAATTTGTTCTGCAACAAACTTCTCATTATAATCTAAAGGTTTGTGTTTAGTTTCAGGTTGATGTTTATACTGGAATCCAAGATACATCAACTCATGATTACCATAAACGATTTTTGGGAAACTATGAATCACGTGGGTAGTGTATAGTGCCGAACCAACTGCAACACCATCGTCCCCACAAGCTGGGAACATATGCATTCTTTCGAATGATGTTTCAGTCATAATCTTATAGTTGGCATTACAATTTAAGAAAGTTCCACCTGCGACACAGAGGTTACCATCACTCATTGTTCCTGATTCTTCAAAAAGGTCCTGAGAATATTTAACCAAAGACCTTTCTGCAACATATTGAATATCCGCAGCAACATCCATCACTTCTTGACTATCAGATTCTTCTTTGGTATAAACCATTTGGAATTCTCTGTTAAAATGTTCCCATCCTGGTTCTTTATTTGCAACTTCAGGTCTATACCATCTAATGAGTGGATACTTTCCTGACATTTGTAAGAACAACCAGTCACAGTAATGCATGTCTTCAGTTCCCGAACGTTGTTCGTAAGGACGAGTCCACCATTCCCATTTTTCTCTTGCTTTGGCACTCACAGTCCCATAAGATGAAAGACCCATAAGGGTACCTGCTTTGGTAGTTCCAGGTCCTAACCCACAATACTCAGTAGCAACATCGTAATAGTTACCATAAGTGTATCCAGGATTTCTGAAGATGTTAATCAAATTACTATCACCCCAAAAATAACCACTACACGACCAATGGATATTCATAGAAGCATCTGCAGTGAAGATGACTGCTTGGTCATATGGGGAAGTATAATAAGTTGAACTAGCATGACATATGTGGTGGTCAATAAAATAACCAGGGATTGGTCTATCGTAATAATCCAACTTTAAAACCAAATCAAAATAATTAATATGTGTCGATTCAGCATTTAAGTAAGGTGGTCTAATACGGTCAATCTTATCGGGAAGTGTGTAACCTAAACCTTCTACAAACTCAACTCGATTATTCTCTACATTATTTGAGTAAACATCTAAATGGTTCATAATACCACTCTCCATTTCGTGCCTACCATAAATGGCTAACGGGTATTTTTGATTTGGTGGAGAATAAATCTTTGCAAATTTCATGTTAGTCGCTTCCCAAAAACCCATAGACACATAATCAATATCATCTAATGTGATATTACAACTATCTAAAAAACGTGTTAAGTTATCCTCAGTGATTCTCCAATCTTTTTTTATACGAGAGAATCTCTCCATTGATATTGCAGCAATCAATCTACCGTTACTAATTAAACTTAATGCCGCGTCATGACCTGTGTGGATACCTAATATATTCATTTAAAATTTCTTTTAGATAATGGTATGAAAAATAACCACAAAAAAAAGACCAACACATAAAGTATTGGTCTTTAAATCGGCGTATTTCTGTCATTAACCTACGGGGCTTCAACCCTTAATGCTTTCCACTTTAGTTATGTTGACAATACACCTTCCTTGGATATCCAATTATAAATATCCTTTAAGCGATTTCCATCAACTCAATGTCGAAGTTTAGGTCTTGACCAGCCAATGGGTGATTAAAATCTAAAATCACTTCATTTTCTTTAACTTCAACAATGATTGCTTGTAATGGTTGTCCTGTCTCAGTCTGACCTTGAACCATCTCTCCTTCAACAAATGTGAAGTCAGGTGGGAAGTTATCTTTAGTGACCGGCATGAAGTTTTCCTGACGTTGTTCACCATATGCCATTGCTGAAGGAATGTTGATGGTTTTCTTTTCACCCACAGTCATACCCATAACCGCTTCATCAAATCCAGCAATCATTTGACCTGACCCTGCTTGGAATTGGATTGGCTCGTTGCGTTTATACGATGAGTCAAATTCACTCCCGTCTGATAATGTTCCTGTGTAATGCACCTTGATGGTGTCTCCTTGTTTTACTGCCATTTTTTCTATTTTTTAATTGCAATTATATCATCAATGAATAGTTCACAATGGTAACCATTATTGTTTAAAAAATCGATTACGAGATTTTCATCACAGTAAGAGTGTTCCATCTTGATGACGTTTATTTTGTATTTATTATAATCAATACTTTTTAGAATGTCAAAGTCCATTCCCTCAGTATCTATTTTAAGGTAGTCAATTTCCGTTATTTTAAGTTCGGTCATCAAACTATCAAACGTTGTCAACTCTACCTTATGGGTTTCTAATTTACCCACATAATCTTCAGTAGTATCGAAAGTAGTGATATTAGTGATAGTCCCCATACCTTTATATGAGTCATCATTCATTTCCTCTAAACTAACATCAGTTACTCTCTTATAGGTTGTGGTACCATTGTATAGTCCAACTGCTTTGTTAATCTTAGTGAGATTTTCGTGGTCTTCTATATTATCTAAAAATGGTTGGTATGGTTCGACCATAACTCCTTTCCATCCTGAATCACATAAAGGTCTTAATGTATCAAAATCACAAGTCCCTATTTCTACGAATGTTTTCATTGATATCTTAATTTAACTCGGTCTGAAATTGGAATGGGGTCACCGTTCTCATCAATTCTAACAAATGTTATGTTTGTGGATAGTATGACTGTTTGTGAACCCGAATAAACATTATGGGCCCTTGCCTCTAAATAAAGTTTTATAGATGTATTACCTACGTCGGCTACCTTCCCGTATATTTTTATCATTTGACCCTCTTTCGCAGGTTTTTTGAATATACATTCATCAATCTTTATGGTTACCATACGTGGAGTATCACATGTCTCCATAGCAAATGCGGCACCTGCAGCATCCAACCAAGCGAGTAATTTACCACCAAATAAATTAGCATGAAAACCCAAATCAGATTTTTTAATTGGGTGTGTCGTAATTAATTCCATAAGTTACCTTTATTATGTCAATATAGACACATTAGGTATGTTAGTCAATTATTCTGCAATTGAAAAGTTGAACCAATCTTGACCTGCAACATCCTGATTTGGGAATAAGAACTTAATTGTTCTTTCACCGAAGGTAATCTCTTTGGTAAATGAAGTTGGGATTGCTGCTCCACCTGGTACTCTCTCAGGGTTTTCATCAAAATTAACGATAATTAACACTGAAACTTCAGGGTATATTTTTGCTAAGTCCCTCTCGAATCTTTCTAATTCTTTCCATGGACCACGATTAAGACCTTCGTGTTGAAGTGCACAATTCAAATATGAGAATGTTGAACGAACCATTTCTCGGTCACAATTAAATGCTGCTGCGGGTGCTAAGTGACCTTTATCGTAAACATTATCACTGTAATCACCATTATCTGATGTGTGGATACCATCATATTTACGGAAGTCTAATCCACTACGAGACGCCTCTCCCATTGGACATTCCACAATGTAAGTAAGTTTTAGAGGTTGTTCTAACTCTTCTGAGTATTCAACTTCGAATATTTCTGTTTTTATCGTCTTTAATTCCTGCCCATATAAGGTATGCGAACCAACCAACAGTAAGAATGGTAACAATAATCCAATCAATCGTGAGTGCCATTTCATATATAAATTAAGTTTTAGTAATAAATAAGTATAACAAAAAAAGGGAGACTGAAAAGTCCCCCTTCAAATGTTTATGTTTATTTAATTAAAATGCTCCGTTTGAATAAGAATAGGTCCATTCAAATAACATTTCATTGACACCTACAACTAAGTCTTCAACAGTTACGTTTGTTCCTGAATCGTGTTCAACATTGTAAACACCACTTAAAGATATGTAACCTTCAGCCCCGTCTCTAATGTGGATTTGTGCGGTATCAGGAGAATATACTGTTCCATACTCCATTCTAAATGGGTTGTTCATTGTCCCTTCACCACCGTCAATTTCTAATGCGTGGTCAGAATCTGCAGTACAAATTGCTAAGAAGTTCGTGATTGTTCCATCGTAAGATTGGTCAATATCAAAAGCATCATCACCTTGACCCCATACGATTAAGTTCTGACAATCTACAGTACCACCAAAGAATTCAATACCGTCATCCAAGTTTGCAACAACTTCAATATCTGAGATTGTTGTTCCGTCACCAACACCACCTAATGTCAAACCATTAAGTTCGTTACCGTCACCTAATAAAGTCCCTGCATGTCTGATAGAAACAAACTTAAAGATACCTGAATTGTCATGAGGATTTTGACCTCCGTAAAGACCGTAACCTTCATTGACAGGTATACCTTCAATAGATGCTTCAGTTGCATCTGCTGAGATTGGTGCGTTACCTAAAATGACAACACCACCCCATAATCCTTGGTCTGAAACATCCAAATTATCTCCGTTGTCATACACTGAAGTAAATACGATTGGGTTATCGGCAGTTCCTTGAGCATCAATCATACCACCTCTTGCTACAATAAGTGCTGTTGATAATGAACCTTGACCGTCTCTTGCGAGAATACGTGTTCCAGCTTCAATAGTTAATTTAACACCATCACCAACAACAACTTTACCCGCCATTTCGTAAGTAGTATCTGAGTACCAATAAGTGTCTTCTGTTAATTGACCTGAGATAACTTTTTCTTCAGGTTGTGGTTCAGGGTTTTTTCCCCAATCCTCACACGATGTTAGAGATAATAATACACCGAGTGTCAATAAAACTTTTTTCATAGTTAATATGTTTTTCCACATAACTATAACCTGAATTTCTATTAAACCGACCTCGGGGTGTTATTTAATCTATGGTTAATATTAACTTAACCCGTAGATTTCTTTGAATAGGTGTATTGTTTCTTCCAATACTCTATCTACCGGCCAACTTTCTTTAGTGTCTCCGTAGTGTGCAGTGTCAAAACCAACCCAGTATCCGTCAGAAAAATATTTATCTCTTCCAAAAATATGGTCACCGAATGTCAATCCACCGTGAACCCTTACATCAATATCATCGTAAGTTTTTTCATAATAGGGATGTCCTTCAGGAATACGAACGTAACCATTACCCCAACCCTTTTCTGTGTATGGTGTGGGTGTGCTCTTCACGATTGTGATGGGTGAATGTAGTCCGAGTTCTTCGTAAGCCTTTTGAATATCATCAAAAGAGATGCCCATATACTTAACACTCAAAAGTGCGTTATCACCCTTCTGTTGTAGTTCCTTCTTGAATAAGTCTTTGATGTTGTTCATACTCCTCTTCTTTAGTTTGACAAATATAATACATTTCTGCGTATTCAACCAACTCTTTCTCAGATAAATTATTCAAAAAATATTCCTTTAATAGTCCCATAGTTAAAAACTTTTCATTACCTTTGTATATAATACATAAAAATTATGAGACGGACAATACTACTTCTACTATTATTTGTGGGTATCAAAGGATATTCACAATCATCGACAATTGGTTTTTTACCTGCAACGCAAGAAATTGTTCTCTGCACGGATAATATCAACACCACTACATTCTATTCCCCTTATGGGTTATATACCATTTATAATCCGAGCAATATGATAACTAACTCTTATTTGGATTACTTCCCACGAACGCTGGGTGCTAATGTTGCATTATATAAGAATGGTCTGAACGTTGGTGTTGGTATGACTATGGAGTTTCTACCCTTTGATGAATATAAGATTTATCCTGATGTCTTAATTCGTGTTCACCCCATTAAATTCCTTACCAAAAACCCAAGAAGTGCTGATTTGTCATTGATGTTAAATATCTCCAAAAAGATTCAGTTTGGTTTTGGTGTATCTATTCCGTTTACTTTAAATCGTCTATGATATTTATAATATACAGTATTTATGTTTATGGGACCAGAATTTGATGATTTTTTAAAAGGTATAGGTGATGAACTTATTAAGTTGGGTGCAAAACCAAAAATGGTGGCACACCTACTTAGAAAGTATTACTTCAGAATCAAAACCGCATTCTATGAGGACGAAAACCCTCAAGGTCTTATTGATATGATGAAAAAACAGATGTTTGAATCTGTATCAACCCTTAACGAAGCTAAGGTAAAGAGAGACTTGACAGGTTTCGGACCTGATGATTTTGATGACGGTTCTAACCGTGACAAAGGAGGTCGTGGAACGGTTAAAAAGTTTAGTATTTCACCAACAACAGATAGTGTTACCAGAGAAGTTGTTAGGGATTTGTTAAATGTGATAAAGAAGGGACCTGGTTATTATTATTTACCTGAAGAATTAGTGGGTGACGAAATGACATACATATACCCTAACCTCCCATCTTTCAGTGTGGAGATTACGGTAAAAGAAGATATGTCCATTGATGGTGATTATATGATAAATGCCAACACGGCGGATGATGGTGATATTATTGAGATTATTTTAATTAAAAACCCATCTAAATTTCCTGACGCTTATTATGATTTAGTTGCCGACCTTAACGATATCGTCCGTCATGAGTTTGAACATGTATTACAAGACTTCGGTTATCGTGATGTTCAGTCTGACGATTCAGAAAAACCAACCGATAAGGAATATTACAAGCAATCCCATGAAGTACCAGCTGAGATTGCAGGTTTCAGAAGAATAGTCAAATTGAGAAAAGAATCTCCTGAAAAAGTAATCAGAGATTGGTTCTATAGAAATAAACAAGTTCATCAATTACCTGATGAAGACATTGAAGAGTTGGTAGTTTATCTAACCGACCAATACCGACAGAAGTATGGATAAAGCCCAATTTGAAAGTAGTATTAAGTCATCACTTCAGGTGATGCTATACCTTTACCAGACAATGCACGGTCGTAATACTCAACCAAAAATATCAAATCTACAATTCGGTTGGTTCGGGGATGTGAATTGTGAGGTTACCTTTGATACGGAATATAAGTTCATTATTGAAGACCCTGATATTGGTTCATATACAAAAGCACTTAATGAATGTGACGACAAACAACACGCGTTTTTTATAGGTATTGAAATTCTTCAAAACGGTGAATTTGGAAAAAGATTTACTCCCCTCGATTTCAGTGATGATATGATTGGATACTTCAAATCATGTGATTATGAATGGGGTTATGGTGACGGTCCGTGTAGTGTAACATTCAGTTACGCTTACAACTATTTCCCTGAGCAAAATAGTTAATAATTTAATCATTTTTTTACATCTTTATCTTTCTGTTCTGAGTATTTATTAGTAACGGACCAAAATCCCCTAATTTTTATGATAGACAGAGTTGATTTTTTAAAGATTTCAACTCTTGTACGACCAGAAAAACACTCTTTGGACGAAGCACCTTTTGACGCCTCTGCGTTCTACGATTGGGACTACGACAACGAGTTTTTAGAAGACCTACAAGAGTTGATGTATGGAGAAACACAGGACTAAGTTTTGATGTTTCTTTTTATTTTATTATATTTGTAACGATGAAACAAACGTTACTTGCCATATTATTACTATTAGTTGCCCAAGTAGGTGCTTGGTTCCAACAATTCGCACAGGTAAAGTATCCGTGGTTCAAAGAGAATGTATGGTTTAATGCTTTCTTTTTAGGGGTTCCACTTTCCTATCTTTTTATTTATGGTGCACGATTCGCATATTCTTCAGTTGGAACCGCATGGAGTGCAAGACTTCTACAGTTTAGTTTAGGTATATTAGTGATGTTAACTCTTAGCTATTTGGTTTTGGGTGAGACTTTAACTACCAAAAATGCAGTTTCATTAGGTTTATGTTTTTGTATAGTTTTAATCCAAATATTATGGAAGTGACAAGAGAAGAACTTAAGAAAAAATCACTACAAGAATTAAAAATTGTTGCGAAATCATATGGTTTGAGGTATGGTGGTACAAAAACACAAATCATTAAACATATCTTAGACCACACCAAACCTGACCCTGTGGTGGTTCATTCACATCCCGCATCTCTATCACCGGCAGGTAAGAAGATAGTCGGGGCAAAAACAACTGAGGGGGATAAACTCAGACAACTTGGACAACAGGTGGAAAAGAATCGAGCGTTCAAACTTTATTATTCTATGGGGGTCCATTATTTTGAGGTAAATAAAGAATTTAAATTTATCTAATGGTAGACTTCAATCAGTTTCCTCAATATCTTCTAAAACAATTTAGAATTGAAACCATCTCCGATGAGAAGGGTAATAGATTGTTTTTAATCAAAAAGAAGGATAGGTCTTATATTTTAACACATGTTTATAAGACAGGTAATATACCACACAAATACCAACAAAATAATACATTACAAGAAGCCGAAGAGTCTCTTAAACAATATCTGATTCAGGAGTTGGGAGTTCATCCTGAGGTTCACTCACATCATCAGAAGTCTTTCTGGAAGAAATTTTATCGCTTAATTTCTCGATAATCTTTTGAATTACCACAGCACTAGCTGTAATGTAAGAAGAGTTCAATAATCCTTTTAGTGCCATTACATCCATTTCAGGGTTTTGTAACATCTGAATAAGTGCTGGTAGGATTGGTAATAAGAATGAGTAAGAGATAATATCCAAACCCTGATAAAGAGACATACCCAATACATCTAAGATTCTTGACACACGGTCTTTAAGTTTTTCAGTGAAAGAAACTGCATCACCCAATTCTTCAACGAGACCATCTTCTTTCATTGACTTATAAATCTTCAAGTAATCCTTTGCGTTGAAGAAAACCAATGAGATTGAAGCAATTGCCAAACCTGCAATTTGTGATTCGTCTAAGTTAGGGTATTGACCATTAAGGTATTCTGTGATTGCTGGCATGATTGAACCGATACCGGCACCATAAGTCAATAAGAATCTGAAACTCAATCCATACTGTTGACCCGCTTTATTAATTACGTCTTTTGTAAAGTCATATGCCTTTTTTAGTCTATCCTCAACGGCGTCTTTAAAACCTTCAGTCAAAATAAGTTGGTGTTGTTCTTCAGTTAGAATGTATTGCATTTATACTCTTTTTAGAATAAATATATTCTTAAAGGTATTTATACAAAAAGAAAGTGATTATGATGAATCCTGAACTTAAAGAGGGGGACAAGATTGTATTGGTTTATATGAAAGATGAACAAGGTATGACACCTGGTACTAAAGGTGTGGTTACCAGAGTTACAAATGACCCCTTTGAAGAAGATGATTTATTGATTTCAGTGGACTGGGAAAACGGTCGTAATCTATCTATTGTATCTGCTGAAGATATGTGGATGTTGGATTCAGAAGAAAAAGAACCTATTCAAGAACAAAAATTACCTAACAATGCCAACCCATGTGATAGTATCGGTGAGGGTTCAGAGTTCTGTAAAAAATTGAGTAATATCCTTAAATCAGGTAGAGGGGGTAAAGGTGCGAAACTTTTCAAAAGAAAATCTTACAACACATTTATTAAGTTAAGAGATGAAGGTTTTGGTAAAGGTATGGAGGTTCAAACTTTAGAACCGGGTAATCCTTTATTTGATGCACGTATTGATGAGTTGAAACAATTCTTCGGTTTACTTACGAAGTATAATGCGTGTAGTAAAATGAGAAACGATATAAAGAATGATATCGTCAATGTTAAGAAAAAAGAATTGAAGATGATAACAGATGAAGGAGAATATTCTATTCTTAATCGTTTGGACACTCACTATTCAGGTCAGGCATATATTCTTACATTATTAGCCAAAGATTTAGAGTTCTATATGATTGACACTTACGATAATGACCAAATCATTGAAGAGGTTGATTTATATATTTTGAGTAAACCACATAGAATCAAAGATAAGATTAATACTTTAATGGATGATGAAAGAGGAAGTGTTGAAGATACATTATCGTATTCTAAAATCAAAGGTGGTAGAGTTGAGTTGGGTGCGGTGAATGCATTTAAGAAATTAGGTTATACTGTTTATAACTTTGCAACTGATTTCGGTTTCGTGGACCACTTTGGGGTTGATATGTTGGTGGAGAAAGACGGTGAGATTCACCCCGTTCAAGTATCATCACAAAGAAAGTTTAGTCCTGAGATTGCAAAATATAATGATAATGATTGTGAATGTTGGATGGTCTATAAAGATAGAAATACTGACAAATACAGAAAAGAAACAATATTCGAACAAACCAAAGATGATTTGGTAAGTAAAGTAGAGGACGAAAATATCGACACTTCATTAATCCATGATTTGGTAAATCAATTAACGGATGAGGATGTCACAGATTTATTCTTGAGAAACTTAGATAGAAAATTCTTAAAAGGTGGGGATAAAGAAAAGAATGTTAGAGAGTATATTACAAAATATATCGAGTCACTCACTAATAGAGAAGATATGGACCCAAATGATGACTTTGATGTTGAAGATGAGTTCTTATATGGTGGGGTTGAACCTGAGAAATCAAAAATAGGTAGAAAGACATTTAAAAAAGAATTATTACCACTACAGGTTGAGTTATTAAAATTACAGGAAGATGTAAAGAAAACTGGTAAGCCGATTGTAGTAGTATTTGAAGGTAGAGACTCGGCAGGTAAGGGTAGTACCATTAAAAAGATGGTTGAGTATTTGGACCCTAAATATTTTAACGTAATTGCCTTAGGTGTGCCAACAGAAGAAGATAGGAAAGATTGGTTTGGTCGTTATGAAAAATATATTGAACCAGGAAAGATTAATTTCTTTGATAGAAGTTGGTATAATAGAGGTATAGTTGAACCAGTTATGGGTTATTCTTCTGAGGAAGAGTATTTGGATTTCATGGAGAATGTTAATGGGTTTGAACAATCATTGATTGATAGAGGTGTTGAGTTGGTGAAGTTTTGGTTGAGTATCACTCCTGAAACTCAGAAGAAGAGATTTGAGATGAGAAAAGCATCACCACTAAAATATTGGAAGTTCTCACCGAACGATGAGAAGTCTATTGATAAGTGGGATGATTATACGGAATATAAGAACCGTGTGATGAAACAAACCAGAGAGGCCAAACCGTGGACGGTGGTAGATACTAACGATAAGAGAGCGGGTATTTTAAACGCTTTCAGACACTTACTTAAGGTGGTGGACTACGAGGATAAGGAAACCGAGAACATTGGTTCTGTGTACCCTGAGGTGGTTACAACAATCAAAGAGAAGGAGATGACCGAAGCGGGTAATCACCATTGGACGGACTGGCAAGCGGTTTCAGATGTATTGGGTCGTGAGAACAAAATCTTGTATGACTTCTTCGAAAAATTAAGATTGTCGAGTGTAATGAATATGTTGGAGTCCACTCACTTTATTTATTCAGGTTCAGATTATCTTAGACGTTATATTCAGTTTAATCAATATGAAAATTATGATGAGGATAAGTATGAGGAGTTATATGATGCTGCGGATGACGCCAAACATGCAATGATTCGTCTATCTATCGAATCCTTAGAACGAAAAGGAAAAGAGGCAAGTCTGGAAAACATGAACAGTGAAGTTAAGTCATTGGCCAGACAAGCTCTTCAAGCCTTCATTATGATGAAGTAGATTAGATAGACTCTGCGACTGTAATCTTCTTAATTTCAATCTTCCATCCTGGTATACCCAATAATTTGAAGAAGTCCTTAATCTCCTTTCTTACTGATGAACGAATATCCTCGTTGCGACGACGAGGGTAGTTTTTTATTTCAATAACATTTCTACCATTTCTTTGTTCTGTGTGACTCCAATATCCCCATTGGTATAGATTACCTGAGACTTTCAAGTTCACTTCAACATCGTTGTAGTATTGTGATGATTTGATGTGCGTAATACGAAAGTTCAAATCAGTAGCACCTTCACGTTCTTTTACATTAAAACGTTGAGAACGAATTAAACGACCTAAATCTTTGATTTCTTTGTATTGTGTTGTGATTTCTTCCTGATTGATGAATGGCATAACTCTTATCTTTTATTGTGAAACAAAGATATGGAGAAGTTTTTAATAATCCAAATGGTCGGACAAGAAAACCGGGTTTTGGTTACCAAAAAATCCACCCACAATATTGTAGTAGAAATACTCTAACGCTTCACCTTCATCCATCATTCCACTTTCTTTTAGGATAGATACGATTTTACTGGTTGAATATAAGATACGAGGACCAGCACCGAACTCTTCAACGATACCGATGATTGCTTCTTCTAAGCCGTCAAGAAGGATGGCACCTTCTGCATATTCATGAATTAACTCTTCTGTGACTACCATAGTTGTTTTTTTATAAAAGTAGTAAAAAGATATTTGGTAATCAAACACTATTTATAATAAAACTTTAATTATGAGAGGTTATTCAATGATATCAGACGAGGAGAGAGCATCAATCCTCAATACACATAGAAGTTTCTATGATGGTTATGCCACAGGGAATGTCCCTTCAAATCAAACACCATTGACAGTAGAAGATTTGGCACAGGATAAAAAAGGTCTACAGGTTACTAATACTGGTGAAGTAAAAGAGTACGATAACAACCTACACGAACAAGCAGTTATTGATGCACCTGATATGGATGTTAAACCGGCTTATGACTTTGTATCTGACGGTCCTGAGGATGGTGAGATGGTTATGGGTGAAGGTGAAACTTGTCCTTCATGTGGTAGTCCTGTTGAAGATTGTGAGTGTGAAGGTCACGACCACAAGTTAGACGAAAAAGAAATGTGTGAACAATGTGGTTCAGGGATGGTAGAAGGAGAATGTATGGAATGTGGTATGTATGAGGAAATCGATGAGGACCTCCACGAATCATTCAAAGCTCAGAGAGAAACAATCTTAGAGAATTTTAACAGATTTAAGAAATTTAACTAAAAAAATAAAACCCCTCCAAGTGAGGGGTTTTTTATTATTCCATAGTCAATTCAGTTCTACGAATTGTAATGTCGCGAAGTACTCGTTCGTAATTTACTCGGTCATTAAAGACTTCATAATATAACTCACAGAATTTTTGTGCAACATCTAATTGTTTGTATGTTTCACAGGAATTTATGATGTTTCTTGCCTTATCTAAGGCTTCCATGTTTTTAATAATCTCCATATTAATATTTACGTTTTAAGAATTTAGGTGCGTGTTTATCTTTATACGAAAGTAATAAATCATCTTCACTTTCACAAGGGTAATAAAAATCAATTACATCTTTAATAGTTTGATTGTTATCTTCTACATGACGAAT
>Ga0209653_1001427_pt1 | contig 19172 bp, 24 predicted proteins | sample SaaInl6LU_22_DNA_FD_184644 | JGI IMG/M metagenome (GOLD analysis project Ga0209653, IMG submission 184644) | Marine microbial communities from expanding oxygen minimum zones in the Saanich Inlet - ESP_116LU_22_DNA (SPAdes) (version 2) | ecosystem: Environmental > Aquatic > Marine > Intertidal...
GTATAAGAATCCGTCATTATAGAAGGACGTACCCAATCCTTTGCTGGAGCTATACCAATCGGAGGGTACTCTTTCACCTTTCCTGCATCCTTATCTTTTCCATCATTACCTCCACCCTCACCCTTTTTCTTCTTGTTCTTCGTTCCAAAATACACCCCAGTCACAATCACCCCAAAAACAATTAACACCAATAGTATGAGAACTCCTTTTGACATTTAAAGTATACTAACATTATTTTCTTTTCCACTCGAAATAGGGAATGGGGGTGCTGAGACACTCATATGCTACTGGTCCACTAAAACTTAACTTTACTCCACCCTTATCTGGTTTTGTATACGTATCAACTGTGAAACCCTGTGGTATTATCATAGATTTCACTGGAGGATGCACATCAACTGCACCCTCCTGGTCACTATGCTCAATGTCGATTCCCAAATAATTACATTCACTATACGTAATAAACTTTGTGGTATCCATTATTTTTGCTTCGATATCTGTGACGCGTTTCTCTTCCGCGGCTCTCTTCTGTTCCATCTTAAATAAATAAAAACCACCACCACCGAGTACAATAAGCACAATCAACACTATAATTATGTTCATATAGTTATATTACACATTTTATTTTTCTATGAACACCGTAGGATGTTTTAGGAACCATCAAGTACCGTGTATACGTTGGAAACTCATAAGACTCATAATTTGTCTTTGTGTTCAGATCTAACCACGGTACTCGTAATAAAAAATTTAATACTTCGTCATCAATAGTTGGAAACTCTTCCAGCACCTTATTGAACCTGTCATACACGATACCCAACATACACACCCCGTACTCATGGTGTTCATCCTCGTCAATCTCCCACAAGAGATCTTCTATGACCGCGCTCAAAATATTTTCCCGCTTCTCACGGTCCCAAGCTTTCTTCGTCTGCATTAGACCTCTAAAACACATACCCCTCCTGCACATCGGGCACGTCTGGGTTCCCTTTTGGTACCAAGTCTTCACACATTGATAACAAAATGAATGACCACACACGAAATCGCAACACGCGTCGCTTTCATAACAGATTGTACACTCCATTTTACTTATTATTTCGATATTTCGCTTCACTTAGGTGACCTTCTTTTCGGTTTTTTGCTTTTTTTCTTGTCATCCTCATATTGAGGCTTGAAGGAAAAGTTGTTTTCAGTTAAAGGGTTTGTTCTCTTCATGGGCGTGTAGGGGACCTTCTTACCACCACCCGAAGAAGCCATGGAAGTTAAAAGTAATGCGCCTGCAACTAAACCGAGGGCCATCTCAAAACAATTAGACATTTATTTATATACAAGATTTTAAATCATTCGAGGTTCATTTCGGGCGGTCCAAAATTCAAGCTCACTGACCCATTTCGTTTTATCCCATGGAACCAGTTGTTCTATATAGACTTTTGAACCTGTGGGTTTTACACGCGGCTTCTGTACACTGGGGTCGTGTTTCTCACAGTGATCCTTTCCCTCGAGACACTTTCTCTTGCACGGGTTCCCTCTCATGTTCAAACAACTGCAAATACTTTTTACAACCTTCTGTACACTGGGGTCGTGTTTCTCACAGTGATCCTTTCCCTCGAGACACTTTCTCTTGCACGGGTTCCCTCTCATGTTCAAACAACTGCAAATACTTTTTACAACCTTCTGTACACTGGGGTCGTGTTTCTCACAGTGATCCTTTCCCTCGAGACACTTTCTCTTGCACGGGTTCCCTCTCATGTTCAAACAACTGCAAATACTTTTTACAACCTTCTGGGGGTTGGCGTGTATTTTACGGACATTCTTGCCAGTTATAGTTTGACAAAGACGTGCGTTTTCCTCCTTGAGCGCTTCGATTTCAGCGATAAGGCAGAGGTACTCCATTGTTACTTGAAAAACAAATAAAGACGATGTGACTTAGGTTTATTTAACAATCTGGCCAAATCTTCTCGGCATCTGCACATCCTGTAACATTGGCCTGATCTCTCAAATTCCCCTTGAAGTTTGCGTCCGTACCATCATAAAAGAAACAAGTATCCTTATTTTCCATGACTGGGTGTTCTGAAGTACGATACCCAACTCCAACAAATTCAAGTTCTTTGGCTTTTTTTCGACATTCGGTTATATCTTTAGCCCGAAAATCATATTTAGTATTTAAATTAGTTCTCGTCCATCCTGGGATTACCATACCCTTAGTCCCACAGTTCGGCCATTTTTTACTCGCGTCTGTACACCCAGAAACTTGTGTTAAGTCACGTTTTTCACCAGACCATCTAGGCTCTGCCTTTGTATAAAAAAAGCATGTATTTTTCAAATTACTATCTGGATAATCTGAATTGCGATGACCCGTAGCCATAAACCCATATTGTTTGGCCTTTTTCCTGCATTCAGCCATCGAATCACCAGGTGCTTTCACAAACTTAGTGCGACTACCAGTTACTAAGTTGGCTGTCGTCAGCCCCTTTATAACATTACCATTTGGGTCTACATCTACATTACCTGAACTCACAGTCTCTTTCTCTTCCTCTTCCTCTTCCTCTTTCTCTTCTGTTTCATCATCTTCCTTTTTTTTATTAAACACTGTGAAATATACTATCAATCCAATGATTATCAAAAATACGAAGAACCCACCAGCCATTATAAACATTTGTCCCTGTTCCATTTATTATTACTATTATTATTTTTTTTGTACATTGTAATATATGAAACGTTCTGTAATTTTAGAAGCACTTATAGTTGGACTTATCAATCTCATTATGTTTGTTAGCATAAGGGGGTTGCTTCCCAAAGTCCATATTTTCACGCAACTTGTACTGACTGGTGCGTTGATACATTTATTTTTTGAATATTCTCCATTTGGAAATCTCAATGAGAAATGGTGTCGCGCGACATTCCCTAAGGCGGCTTCGTAATAGAGGCTCCCATTCTCACAACCTCCTTAGCAACCTTATACGCGCCAGCCCTTTGTGCACTGGCTTTATTTGATATAGCTTTCCCATGTTCCAAATAATCACTGGTAACTGGAGGGATTTTTATAAAAATGGAAGTCCCACCTATATGTATGTAATAGAGTCCTATTGATTTTATATATAAAACCGTTGAGAGTGTATTCTTATATTTTTTAAGTTTTGGGTTGCTATGAGGAAAAGATATATTCAAATCGTTGTAAATAGTGATCAACTTTCTACGCGTTTTGGAATACGTAACGTAGCGATTGTAATTATTATGATTTAAATTGTACGAATTATAAATAGACTTTAAATTATTACAAGCGTTACCGTTCCACTTCTTTTTACCTCCCATCGAAGATTTCGCTGTACACATGATATTACCATTTTGTGTGAACATTTTCCGCGTCGTAGTCGTTAGACCCATTGTTTATTATATACACATTTTTTCCACCACGAAGCCTTAATACCAGGTGTAGGGTACTCTCCTTCTGAATGTTATAGTCCGCCAGGGTGCGCCCATCCTCCAATTGCTTGCCTGCGAAGATAAGACGCTGTTGATCTGGTGGAATACCCTCCTTGTCCTGGATCTTCGCCTTGACGTTATCGATCGTATCAGATGATTCCACCTCCAGGGTGATCGTCTTACCAGTCAAAGTTTTGATAAATACTTGCATCTTGTATATTACACGAGGTCTATTTTTCTAAGTATCTTACGCTACGATTTTTTAGGTGTAGGTACATCCTACTCAACTTCTTGGGAGCTGGGGGACACACGGGTTCAGTCACGATAACCTCTTCCCATATGAGTCGCTGGACATCCGTGCAGAGTCCATTGGTCGCTTGACAAAACGCGAGCTTGTAGTCGTCCGTCAGTAGGGGGATGTAATCTATCGTCATTTTGATACATTACCCCTTCAATTTCCACCACTTAGGTACAATAATAACAACTTCTTCTCCACACTCGTTGACCGTCAAGAGCATGTCCTCCTCGTCATCCGTTGTCACTGGTATCACTGAGCGTCTGTTGTCGTCGTAGCAATCCTTGAGTTCCGCAAACGAATGTGTTCGAGATCGACATCCAAGAGAAATCTTTTCAGACATGCTGGCAATATTCCCCATAACGTGAGTTCAGAAGTTCTTTCGCGAATAACGTTGTAGATGGCCTGGACCCACATATGGTTTCACTTAGGTCATCCTTTTTATCTTTGTAAATGATAGATGGTCGTTTCGTTACAGGACGTTCCGAAGAAAGTACAGTATATCACGGTTGATTCTCAGTATGTAAAGGGTTCTAATAATACTTTCACGGTAGACATATCCCTTGAGTCCAACATCCACATCGAAGAGATGAACAAAGTCATAGGTATAAAGATGGTGGACTTTTACGCGACTCAGATTGGACAGAGTGACGCCAGTGGAAACACCAACGTAGCAAAGTACATAGACGTGGTGTGTCCCGACGTTCCCAAGGTAGCCCAGATGTTGGACGAGAGAAAGGGGCAGATCCTCGCTCGGGTACCTCTAGAGAGAAGCTTCACTGGAAGTAATGATTTCATCATGCGAGACAAACAGTGGAAGTCCTTTCACAGACAGACCAATTACTTCAATCCCATATCCATCCAGAAACTACACTTCAACATGTACGAATCACAAGGTGATGGGGACTACGAACTTCTTCAACCGTCCGTCAGCTTCTTCATGGTCCTGGAGGTGACCACCATAGACGTCAAGGAGAAACCAGTGAACAAGGAGGTACAGATACTCGAGGCACTCCATGAACTCATCGGGAAGATTGATGAGCTTAACCAAAATGTTCAAAAACTTCCCGATAAAGAAGAACCTAAAAAGAAAAAGTATTCATTCAATTATATTTTATTAGCACTTTTTGCTATTTTGGGTGGGTACATGTATTATGTGAATAAGTTTAGAGCGCCAATGTAACATTCTTCTTTTTCCTGACTACCCTCTTCTTGGGCTCCTCAACCTTCTTGGGCTCCTCAACCTTCTTGGGCTCCTCAACCTTCACGGGCTCCTCAACCTTCACGGGCTCCTCAACCTTCACGGGCTCCTCAACCTTCTTGGGCTCCTCAACCTTCACGGGCTCCTCAACCTTCACGGGCTCCTCAACCTTCACGGGCTCCTCAACCTTCTTGGGCTCTTCAACCTTCTTGGGCTCTTCAACCTTCACGGGCTCTTCAACCTTCACGGGAATCTCATCTATAATCCTGAGAAGAGTATTATATAAATGATTCTTATTGATGCGAACACGACGAAGTTCAGCCTGAATATCTTCTCTGATGGAGTCCATTATATATATAAAAGGAATATTATCTTTATAATAAATGTTATTCATAGGTCCAACATTATTGAGTGGCATCGGGCAGCATCTAAAAAAATACAGTAGTCTTTTTCCCGGTAGTACTTACGTGGAATTATCGTATGATATTCCTGAGTGTGACGAAGCTTTCATATTTGCACTCCCCGTACCCCAGTGGCTCGATAAGATACCTACGATGAAAAGAAAAATCAAACATCTCACGTGTATGACTGTGTGCGAGACTGAGACGGTTCATGAAGATTATGGAAAACTATTCAAACACTTCGACCGCGTAGCTGTACCGAGTAGTTTCTGTCAAAGAGTCTTCTCCAGACAATTTCCAGATACCACATTCTATATCATACACGCACACATACCTCGTGACGATAAGTATATTTTCTATCACATCGGAAATATCATGGACCCTCGTAAAAACTTCCGCGCCGTCCTCGAGGCATTCATTCGTCTAAATGAACCAATGGCACGACTAGTAGTAAAGGCAACATGTTCGACTCCAGTTAATATAAATATCCCGAATGTAGAAGTCATAAATGGTCTCGTATCCGATGAAGAAATGGATAACATCCATAGGAGATGCGATTGTTACGTGAGCTTTTCACACTCCGAGGGTGTGGGGATGGGGGCCGTCGAGGCTGCCCTTCGTGATAAACCAGTCATCATCACGGATTACGGGGGAGCCAAGGAATATATAAAAACTCCTTATACGATCGAATGTACACTTCAAGAGTTGGAGAGAGATGACTTCCTCTTCAAAAAGGGTATGGTATGGGGTAACCCAGATCCAGACCAACTCTCGGAGTTCATGCGCGACGCCTTTGATAAGAGATTAAAATACATGGACCATACACACACGAAGAATATCACTGGTCAAGAGAATATTTTACATGAGTTCTTGGTCAATAACATAGTGCGTGATAAACGCAACGATACCAGTGAGGATAGCTCCAGAGGATAGTGCACCCTTCTGGGCGATCAGCATCATGTTGAGATCATCGATGATGGTTATACCTGTGGGCTTCTTAATAATCTCGGGGAGTAGCTTGGCGATGATAAGATATATAATCATGGAAAGTATGACTGGTTTCAAAGATTCTTTGTCGAACATTTATATACAATATTATTATTATTTCAAATCTTTTTCCCTAGTGCTATCATGTCTTTCTTCGACACACTATGTTTTTTACAGAAGGATCCACACGTCGCCTTGAATGCACACTTTTTTCCCTTAAGTGTCGTAGCCTGACAAATGTTGATTGTGTGTTTCTGTTCGACTATATGTTTAGGCGCCTCGACGATGACCTGAATCGACCTCCCCTTCTTATTCTCCTCGTGTTGCTTGTATTTGTTCTTCATCTTGAAGACGCTCCTGGCCAGATGAGCACACCTCTCATCTGGTGTGGAAAGCATGTGAAGGCGCATAGCATCGCGGAGGCATTCTTCGTAAGACATTTTGCTCGTTTGTTTTTTTTTGATATTCCATCTTCACTTAGGCTATAAAAAAACCATCCAATTTAATGTTAGGTAAAGGTGTAACCTTTGCACAAAAGTTTTTGCGTACTTTTTTAAACAGGTCTATGATTTGCTGAGATGTCATTTTATCTCTACCATTCGGGCATATTTCTTCGATGATTTTATCTCGAATCGGAGCCAACCCATCCGCGACGATCGTGTGTATGTTATTATCGAAAATATATCGTGCGATTCCAGGATCACTTGCACTTGGTTTAGGTAATGATTTTAATTCATTAATAAACCTTTCATCAATTTCTTTCCTGAATAATGTTTTCCAATTCTCACAATCCATCTCACCATTCCAGCTGTTTTTCATCTTTTTTTCGAGTTCGGGGTCGTGTAATAACCCACAAACCATCTTATGAAGAAGCGGGGACAGTCTATTTTCTACATTATCTATTTCTTCCACAATTGATCCTCCGCGTGTTATAGAAAATCCCAAAATGGTATCATTACTTCCGCAATCTGGACACTTCGGACACTGTGCAGACTGTGGGCGCTCTGGGCGCCGTGGGCACTCCTTGGGTTTTGGACACTCTGGACACTCCCCGGGTTTTGGACACTCCTTGGGTTTTGGGCACTCCCCGGGTTCTGTTTTCTCACCGTTCCTTAAAAACGAAAAATATATAATGACCGCTATAATAATTCCTACAACTAAACCACCGGCAGCAGCACCTACTACAATCATTATATCATACAAATATAAAAAAAAACATCATACTCATATGTATGTATCTGAAATGGACTTCGATATGTTACAAGTGTGAGGCACCACTGGAACCACGTGTGGTGGCATGTGGTTCCGTAAATAAATCTTTCGTCCGAGAGTATATTAGGATTCGCCCGATTTTTTTAGATAACAATTCGTTATTTTACACATTCGTAGGTTTAAATCTCAAGAAAGTGTGTTACTCTTGTTTTAAAAATAAAGTAAAAATAGAACCTAAGTTGTTACAATACCGCGAGATAGGGTACATAAGAAACTTTGCTCCTCGAAGCAAATCAAAAACACAAACGGAAATCGTTCAGTGGTTCGAAGGTCTCTTAAGGAGAGCGCGCGTAAACGGGTTAAGATGACCGAGAGTATCCAAAAGCTCACACACGTGGAACATATTCTCAAGCGCCCTGATTCCTATGTTGGTCCCGTATCGAGGGTCTATGAACCCTACTGGACCCGTGTGGAGGATCGGTTCGAGAAGAAGATGCTCGCGTACTCCCCCGCGCTCTTAAAGATTTTCGATGAGATTCTCGTGAATGCCATCGACAGAAACTCTTTGTACCCCAAGAACACCACCGCCATCTCCGTGACGATCGACCGTGAGACTGGCGTCATATCTGTCGAGAATAACGGACCCCTCGGTGGGATCGCCGTAAAGATGCACGAGAAGGAGGGGATCTGGAATCCCGAACTCACCTTTGGCCACCTCCTGACCAGCACCAACTACGATGATAATCAAAAGAGGGTCGTCGGTGGTCGCAATGGCTACGGAGCCAAACTGGCCAACGTGTATTCCACAAAGTTTACCGTGACCATCAAGGATGGTGAAAACAAGAAGAAATATGTCCAGTCGTGGACCAAAAACATGCGCGTGTGCGACCCCCCTAAGATTACGTCTCACTCCGCAGCCACTTCTTCCGTCTGTATTTCCTTCATCCCCGAATGGTACCTGTTTGGTATGTCTGGAATCGATGATGATATTTACAGGATTTTTGAAAAGCGCGTCTACGACGCGAACGTGTGTACGTCTCCCAATTGTAAGGTGAAGTTTCAGGGTGAGGTGCTTCCCAAGTGTCCCCTGAGTACCTACGCCAAGATGTATACCAAGAGTGAAGAGATTGTCACAGCCTCTAGTGAAAACTGGACCGTCTGTGTCGCACCCAGTGATGATGGGTTTGAACAGGTGTCGTTTGTCAACGGCATCTGCACTACCAAGGGTGGTACCCACGTGGATCATGTGGTGAATATCATATCGACTGGTATCATCGATGAGATGAAGAAGAAGATTCAGCTTCGACCCCACCAGGTGAAGAATGCCTTTACGGTGTTTGTCAAGGCGACCCTGGTCAACCCTAGTTTTGGCAGTCAGGTGAAGTCCGAGTGTACCCTGAAACCCCAAGAGTTCGGAAGCAAGTTTGAACTACCCAAGACGTTCGTGAAGAGTATTCTCAAGACGAGCATCCAGTCTGAACTCTTGGCCCTGTCCAAGTTTAAGGAACTCAAGGAACTCAAAAAGTCTGACGGAAACCGGAGGTCTAAGATTACGGGTATACCCAAGTTGGACGACGCCAATAAGGCGGGTACCGCGGACTCTAGCAAGTGTACGCTGATCATCACAGAGGGGGACTCTGCGAAGACCCTGGCTGTCGCGGGGCTATCCATCGTTGGCAGGGATCACTACGGAGTTTTTCCCCTGCGAGGTAAGTGTAAGAATGTTCGTGACGCCTCTGTCAAACAACTCATGGATAACAAAGAGTTTAACGATCTCAAAAAGATTTTGGGACTCCAACAGGACAAGGTGTACACGTCCCTGTCTGAACTTCGATACGGTCGTCTCATGATCATGACGGATGCTGATGCGGATGGTAGTCACATCAAGGGACTCATCCTCAACATGATTCACTTCTTCTGGCCCAGCCTGTTGGACCTTGGATTCGTGGTGAGTATGGTGACGCCCATTATCAAGGCGACCAAGGGTGGTACCGTGAAGTCTTTCTACACCGATTCGACATTCAGAGATTGGTACGGGGAGGGAAAACCCGGTTGGAAGATTAAGTACTACAAGGGTCTGGGTACCTCCACGTCAGCAGAGGCTCGTGAATACTTCAAGATGATCGGGGACCTCACGGTACGCTTCGATCCAGATGAGACCACCACGGAGTCTGTGGTTCTGGCGTTCGACAAGACGAAGGCGGATGATCGAAAGAAGTGGCTTTTGGATTCCACGGGGAAGAAACCCTCGGAACTCGAGGTGGCCTATGGGTCTATCGGTAAGTTGGGTATCACGGACTTTGTGCACAAGGATCTGGTCAACTTCAGTCTGGCGGACCTCAAGAGGTCTATCGCCCATGTATGCGACGGCCTCAAGCCTTCCCAGCGCAAGGTGCTCTACGCGTGCTTCGCCAGGAACCTGACATCTGAGATGAAGGTGGCGCAGCTGGCAGCCTATGTGTCTGAGAAGACGTCTTATCACCACGGTGAAGTGTCTCTGGCTGATACGATCGTAAAGCTCGCCCAGAGTTTCGTGGGTTCCAACAATATTCATCTTTTGGAACCGTGTGGTCAGTTTGGGTCTCGCATCATGGGTGGTAAGGATGCGAGTCAGCCCAGGTACATTTTCACAAAGTTGACGAAACAAGCGAGGCAGCTGTACGACCAGAGGGACGACGCGGTACTCGTGTACCTCGACGACGATGGGAAGAGCATAGAGCCTGATCACTTTGTACCCGTCATACCAACTGTACTCGTCAATGGAACGGAGGGTATCGGAACTGGTTTCAGCTGCTACGTACCCCCGTTTAACCCCAAGGATATCCGCGACAACATTGATCACTTGCTCAACAATGAGGACCTCGTACCCATGAAACCCTGGTTTAGGGGTTTCAATGGTCGCATCTTTTCAGGATCATCGGGGGCGCCGTGGGTGGCTGAGGGTATCTGGTCATTCAAGGGAAAAACACTCAAGGTGACCGAACTCCCACCCGGACGATGGACTCAGGATTTCAAAGAGGATCTTGATACTCTCGTCGAAAAGAAGATTATTCAAAATTACACGAATAACAGTACGACTGATAAGGTTGATTTTGAAATCATCGGTTATGAGGGTAAGGATCCCGTGAAGGACTTCAAACTACAGAAGACGTTCCACATGACGAACATGCATCTCTTCCATCCTACCAAGGGTATCCACAAGTATGATTCACCAGAAGATATTCTTAGGGACTTTGTTGAGATCAGGTTGGATACATACAAGAAGAGGAAAGCGCATATGATTCAGGTGCTAGAACAAAAGATGAAGAGGAACACCAACATGGCCAAGTTTGTGGATATGGTCATCAACGAAAAGTTGATTGTTTTCAAGAAGAAAAAACAGGAATTGGAGTCTGAGATGGAACCACTCTTTGACAAACTCAACGACTCTTTCGACTATCTCTTGCACATCAAGACGTATCAGTACACTCAAGAGGCGGTGCTGGCACTCAATGAAGAGTCGAAACAATTGGAGGATGAATACAAAACGCTCATGGGAACATCAGTATCTGACATGTGGAAAATGGATTTAAAAATATGCATACAGTAAGATAATATGATTGTCACGGGACCAGACACTGCGGCTGTCCTTTCCCTGCATGCAATCGGACAACAGGATACGTATCTCACGGAGGATGATCCTAAATATTCACTCTTTACGTACGAAACAAAACAACATGCAAACTTTTCAAAGTTTCATAGAAATACACAGGTGTCAAACCCTAAAACAAACACCACGTGGCCTTTTGGGGAAACTGTAAAGGTTACAATGAATCCGAGAAACATGGGAGATTTGTTGAGTAACATGTATATACACATCGAGTTTCCAGCTTTTTCAGATGATGCCCCCGAAGACTCCGGAGATCTCGCTGATCAACTAGGTAGACATCTCATAGAATCCGTCACCATGCGGGTAGATGAATTAGTTGTTGAAAAATATCATGATGATTGGGGAATTATATATGACGAACTCTATCTAGACGCATCCGAAAAACGTACTAAGCGTTACACGTTAAATAGAAACCTCGCAGAGGATACCTCTTTACTAGTAGATAATACGTTTTTAGTAGATGCAGATTCCGAATTGATGATACCAATACCTCTATTCTTTTCGAGGAAATATGAAGGTGATGAATACAGTACAAATAAACCAAACCGTCCCTACTTTCCTACGTGCGCAGTCCACAAACAAAAGATTGAATTTGAAATAGTCTTTCGTCCGCAATCATTCTTCACTGATTACACAGGTCCTCTGTCACTACAGAGATTTAACCTCATCACGGAGGAGATGACGGTTTCACCCCAAGAGCGTACATATCTCATGACTCAGAGACAGATCTTTATCACTGATGTGGTGAAAAAACATCCATCCACCCAAACAATCATAGGTGATGACAATGTTAAAATAGAACTCGTCCCGAATATTCCTGTGAAGACTATTAATTGGTTTCTAAGAAAGTCCACTTTTGAAGAGAGTGAATCTCCCGCTTCTTTTGCCAACAGGTTTAACTTTTCTACGAATGATACATATTCACCAGTTAATTCATTCTTCGAACACGTGATGGAGAGTGCAAAGATTTTTGTACAAGGTCAGGGTTTACCCAACATACCAATCGCTGATCACGCGTTCTTTAAATACGTGGTACCTTTAAATAGCAGGTTGGCGAGGCCGATGAGGAATATATACACGTATGCATTCTCGATGAATCCGATTAACGTGGAACCATCGGGAAGCTTGGACTTTGGTCAATTACAATCAAACAGAACTTTGTTGGATATTCAACTTGTAAAAGGTCTCACTGAAGTATACACATTGCACATTTATTACGTGGGATACCAAACATTTGTGTTTGATAACGGATTCATGTCACTTGCTTACTAAATAAAATATCATGGTTTTTACGAATATATTCAATAATATTGTTTCTGATGCACCACTTGATGAAATTCAACTGCGCCACTGTCGTATGTATTTCATCATCTGTCCCAGGAACCTTATAGACTATTTTTTCAGACCGACAAAAGGGGTCGAATAATTTTTTACTATAGCCATCGAGACTCGACTTGTACGCGCAATGTACACTAAATATCTTTCCGTCAGACGTCTTATACGCGAGGTTGTTTTTTTTCGAATAATTCGTGATGAACCATTCAAGATTACGGAGAGAAATACCACCACTTTTATTGAGAAGTTCCATGAGCGTAGTTCTATTCTCGGGTTCAGCGTAAAATGTATTTATGGATGATAGTAGAATATCTGCTTTGTTCATTATTACATAATAGTAGACAAATCTCTAAACTCATTACTTTCTCTATTTCTTAACAACTCGCACGCTGGACATCCCTCTCGGAGTGGTGATGGGTACACGTGATTGTGTCTCACTGTGTCTTTGATCTCTATAGGTTTATTTGGACGTGAATCATTCACATGATGTAAACAGTATCCATCCTTGACACTCTTATTCGTACACAATTTACCATTCTTCTTCACACCCATACAATACTCACTACCTAAGAGATCCCGACGCGCAATCTTCAGTGGTACCGAATATAAATGTGAAACCTTCACGACTAATTCACACAACTTTTCATGTGTCTGCCTCTCTACTTCATTTTCAATCAAAAGTGTCACCTTTTCAGGTATACCCATATATATCTATGGCGTCTCTTTTTTAAATATATCGCTCACCAACATCTGCTTTTTTTTCGACACCCGCGGCTTCTTAGGTGGTTTTGTCCTTTGAATGAGTTCACCAAATATTTCCTCCTTTGGGTTGGTAAACAGGGGTTCCAGAAGGTCACACACGGGATTCAGAAACTTGTTTTTGAAATAATAGACATAATCCACTTTGAGACCCTTTTCTTTTGTGTACCCGGGATCTTCAGATTTTTCAAAAGCTTTTGCTTTGGGATCACCAGTGTCCAGGAGAAGATACGGCACGCGGTCACCCGATTGTGGTTCCGAACCGGGCTGTCTCAACTTCATCTTGTCACGGACCCTCACGTGTGCCAAGTTTGCTGACTTGTAAGAATCACCCAGTTGCTGCGAAAGAATGAGCTTCTCGTTGGGTACCTCTCCCTCTAACAATTCGATGGCTCGCTTTCGCGCGAGTGCCTTCGGAGCCACGGTGTCGCTACTCTCCAACACGACGTCCAGAAGTTCTTTACAGACTTCTCGGACATGCGGGGTGTTGTCTCGTCTCACGAGTTGTAACCCCTTCACGTCTATGTAATCCATGTGCATATTTCCATCCTTACCCCTGGTCCACAACTTGGCGGCATATCGTTTCTTCGAGTACAAGAAATAGGGGCAATAAACCTTTTCCAACTCGAGGTTGTTGGGTGCCTTGAAAAGTTTGGTGCACTCCGCGGCTGCGCGTTCACCGAGCTCCCAACTGTACTCGATAGCCTCTTGACCCTTACGACCACCCACATCAAACTCCACCATCACCGAATCCGTGTCGCCATATCTCACTTTAGCACCCGGGAAGTTCTTCTCTACATAGGTTTTCGTCTCATCAATCATATCTCTACCCTTCATTGTCACGGTAGACGCGATGGCGACGCAGGGAAGCATACCTCTCGAGGCACCTGTGAAACCGTACACGGAGTTCATGGAAATCTTATACGCCAACTGCTTACCGTTGAACATCTGCTTGGTCGCGCCAGTAGACTTGGCCATATCCTTTTTCGCCTGCTTGCGAAATTGTTTCAACTCTGCTAGAATACTCGGCAAAAGACTGGGTACACCTTGAGCAAACGTATGATTCCCAAACCGTTCGTACGTGATACCAGGTATATTATCATACTTGGGATCCATCACGAGTGAAGAATAACATAGGTTGTGGGCCATCATAATGGATGGATACAACCCCTCAAAGTCCAAAGCTGTGATGGGTGTATAATAAGCACCTGTTTGCGCTTCGAGTACAGTCGCTCCTTCATACCCCGTAGTATCCGTGTATCCATAATCAAAAGTTGGCACTTTATACCCCATCTCCCGCGCCTTTTTCGTGAGTTGACTAAACACCTTAATCTGCTGACCGCGCTCCACAAGGTAGTTCAATGGTACCCACGTCGCTTTCGCCATCTCCAACATATTCATGAGTGTGCTCAACTTTGTCAAAAGTCTATGAGGCAGAAGAGTATCCTTGATGCAGTATTCCGCCACTTCACGGAGTTTGACGGGATCCCCCTCGATGAATCGAGCAAACATTTCTTTGGGAGGCATATCAATCTTCTGATCACCCAGGTACAACTTTGCAACATTGTCCAGTTTGTACGAATCGAGTTTATACTCCTTCTTCACTTCATGAAACATATCAAAAATAAATCGACCAGGGGTGGGAATAATTTTTAGTTCATTATCCCCGAGAGCATTCGAAGATAACTTTTTACGCAAAAGGTTGCACGTGTACCCCTTGATTTTACTCATATTGAAAAAGTCCAGGGGGCACTGGGTCTTCATGGCACGCTCCATGATGTATTCCAAATCAAAACCAAAAATATTCCAACCAGTGATGATGTCCACATCGTGTTCATGTAAATACTCCGTGTACGCCATGAGCATTTCACGTTCCGTGTCATAACTTCTGATGGTACACCCCTCGAGTAATGGGTCAGTTTTTTTGTAACACAGACATGTTTTATCGAAGGGTTCATCACAACCGAAACGAACCAACGATATGGCGATTTGAAAACACACATCTCCAGGAACCGTTGGGTCAGGAAACTTTCCGGTAGAACTATGACACTCGATATCAACAGAGGCCACCACGAATGGTGCAATGTCCGTAGTATCGATTGGTTTGAGATCCTTCCACTCTTTACATTTCAATTCGATGTCCGCGGTGGTGTGATACGTGCGGGTACACTCAGCACCAGATGTATCTATCCACCCAGTAGACTGAATACCAGTGCGATGCATGAGACGAAGAACAGGGTCGACGTTTGATTCGTAAATGTGAAGTTTTTTATCCAGGCCCTTTACCGGCTTTCGAAGCCTGTACCCCAAACGACGACGCATACCCAGGTTGTGACAGAATACCTGAAGAAATAAGCACTCTTCGCCATTCTGAAAACCCCACACATCCTTCGCCTTGACGACATCACAGTGGGAAATGACATCTGGACACACTTTTGAAATACACGCGATCATCGCATCTTTGAGGGTACCCTTGGGAATCTTGATGAAAAAGTATGGTGTGAACGAAGTCGACACACAGACTGATTTACCATCGAGGGTCTTTCCGAAAATCCTGATGATGTGTTCGTCATCCTCATCACAAGCATCCCAGGTGAGCGCTTGGAACCGCACCATATTCACTTACTGCATCTTCGCCGCCAATTTTTAATATCATTTATTAATAAATGTCTGCTGCACTGATTGATCTTGTCGCCAAGGGTGCCCAGGATGCCTATATCACGGGTGATCCCCAGGTGTCTTTCTTCCGACAAAACTACAAGCGCCATACGAACTTTGCCATAAAGCCGGAGCGTATGGATTACATTGGCACATTCGACGCCGGTAACGAAGTCACAATCCCCGTTCGTTCCAAGGGGGACCTCCTCAGTTACGTATGGATAGAGGCTCCCAACATCTCCAACGTGCTCACTAATGGCAACGGTCTCTTTTCGTCCGGGCAGACCGACACCACCGAGTTTAGCCTTTTCATCGGTGGACAGGAGGTATGCAAGCTCGATGCACTTTTCATCCAGGGTGTGCACAATATTCTGTATAAAGACACTTCATCAAAGACCTCGTGCACCGTCACCACAGGTGAGGTGAGTGACAACGCCAGGGCGAGTTCCGCACCGGGTACAGGTGCCGACTATTACATGATCCCCTTCTTCTTCAGTGAAGATTGGACCAAGTCTTTGCCCCTCGTTGGACTTCAATACCATGCCGTCGAGATTCGCATCAAGTGCCGCTCGAATTTCACACCCGACGCCACACCCAAGGTTTACGGAACGTACGTGTATCTCGATACCGATGAGCGCAATCATTTCGTCGAGGCTGAGCACGAACTCCTCATTACACAGGTCCAGTATCAACCCATGAACAATAGTGATGTGGACATCGATCTGACCTACTTTAATCACCCCGTCAAAGCTATTCATCTCGTGTCTTCCGATGTGAACGGCACCTCTTGGTCTGACAGGTACACTTTTGACACGGCAACTCTGTACATCAATGGGAACCCACTCTTCGAGGACATGTCCAGCACGTTTCATCACAACGTGGTGCCAGAGATGCACACATCCAATCTCCCTCCCTCGACTATCGACTCCGCCCCCTTGTACACTTGGCCATTCTGTCTCAACATGAACAAGTCGCAGCCCTCGGGTACACTCAATTTCTCGCGTATCGATAACGCCAAGTTGTCCCTTAAAACCCCCAGTGGTGGTTCCGGTTCCCAATTGACCAGGACATACGCAGTCAACTATAACATTCTGAGAGTGAAGAATGGTATGGCTGGTGTTGCTTTTGGAAATTAAAATATTTATTTATTATAAATGTTTGAGAAGTTCTCTGATAAAAAAAAGTTCTGTCCGTACTTTCAATACCTGTCCATCTTTTCTGTAATATCCCTGGTTTTGTTACTCATCACCGCTGCTTATAGGAAGAAGTTCAGCGTCGAGCTGTTACCGACCATCATATCTTTACTCATCGTGTATTTCCAGAACAGGTTACTGTTCACCATGTGCCTGGACTAACACCCAGAAGAACCGAAACCCTTCGTACCCCTCTGGGTCTCCTTGATTTCCTGAACCTCTTCGATAAGAGGCGTCTCACACTTTTCCAAGATGAGTTGAGCGATTCTATCACCCTGTTTAATATCGAACCTTTCGGTCCCGTGATTAAACAGTATGACTTTGAGCTCACCCGTGTAATCAGGATCAATGACACCAGCGCCTGTTTGAATACCATGTTTTACAGCGAGACCAGAACGAGGAGCAATGCGGCCATACACACCCATTGGAATGGTGGCGGCGATACCAGTGCATACAATACCCCGTTCGTGGGCTCCGATACTCATGGTTTCGGTACTGTATAGGTCGTACCCAACTGAGCCCGGGGAGGCTCGAGTGGGGGTGATGGCCTCGGGTGATACTTTCTTAATGAGAAGTTTCATGTTTGGTGAGCTATCGTTTTTATTCTCTAACATCATTCCCATCGCAGAATAATTATGAAGATCCAGTAGTGTATCACGAAGAGATTCATCATCTACAAGCTGTACACTTTTACTCGTGATACTCATACATCTTTGGATCTTTTCTTGAATCCGTACCAGTATACCTACGAGACCATGTTTGGCGAAAGCATCCCCATAATCAGCATTCTTCTTCTCAAAGACAGCACGAGCTTCATCCTGAACAGCCTTGAAATCCATTCTATTTGTATATGACCCTACGACTTTAAGCCATCTCACGTACCGACGAGGAGACATGTACTTGTTGGTCTTCATTTTCGAGACGATTTTTCAAAAATGAAATAAACTTCATAGCCACAATTTCTAGAAAATACTTTAACCTATTATTATATCTGTCATCTTGATATCATGGGTACCTACGTTCACCTGGTAAGAATCTTTAATACTATTCGGTAAATGAGCGACGTATTTATCACGTATAATGTATTTAGTATTCTTGTTGAGTAATATTTCATGTTCCGAATATTGAGAAAGACCATATAGGGGTAAACACCTCGTACCCGGGAGGATAGTTATAACTTTGAAACAACACGAACCTCCAGTGAAATCGCGCGCCACCATCGGAACCAAACTCGTCGAGACGAATCCTTTATTTATGAATACTTCATTCACATCCGGTTTCTTTTTGAAATCATCGGCCGTGAAAAAGTTATCCTTCACCCCCCTATACACCACCATAGTTTCTTTTGTCATGGGAGCCTTACGAATAAGACGACTCAATCGCATAGACATTCTTTCCAATAAAGTGTCTATGAATGAAGGTTTAAATCTTTCACTCGGTGAATTTTGTAAAACGCCCCAGAACTTGTATACATCTGCGGATTTCATCTTCGTGTACCGCATGTAATCTGTACTAAAATATTCATAAGATGTGTTGAATATATCCCTCGGAAATCCAGCTATACCAAGATATTCTATAATCTCATAAAGAAACACGGACATGTCAATTCGTGAGTAATCTATGGGCAACTTTCGCTCCCAGAGATTTAAATACACATCACCCTTGTTTGTGTACGCCCAAATTGTATACAATTCTAATGGTTGGAGCTTTTTGTAATATTCTGTAACATTTTTGTACCATTTTAAATCAATAATATTAGGATTGGTGAATGATTTTAACGCATATCTATAAACCTTGTCAAAAAAATTATCAGTATTAATCACTAACCGTTCGTTACCACGGCTCTTTTTTGTATTTTTATTAAATGAAGAAGCATTTATCTCATATTTAGAAGTTGGAAAATATCTAGTGAAAGGTATATGTACAATTCTCTCTTGTCTCACTAAAATATGTTTTGGTAAAGTGATGGAATTATTTTTATTTAGTTTCTCTCGAACTTCTTCTTCTTTAGTGTTTTTCACTGCACGAAGCATTTTAGAAACCTTAAACATGAAAAGTTTTTTAG
>Ga0209653_1001429_pt1 | contig 19163 bp, 18 predicted proteins | sample SaaInl6LU_22_DNA_FD_184644 | JGI IMG/M metagenome (GOLD analysis project Ga0209653, IMG submission 184644) | Marine microbial communities from expanding oxygen minimum zones in the Saanich Inlet - ESP_116LU_22_DNA (SPAdes) (version 2) | ecosystem: Environmental > Aquatic > Marine > Intertidal...
GTGAGTTAGGTGCTTGCGAGAGCGCCCGTCTTGGCGGGAAGCTCTCGGTCGATGAAAACAAACAAACACCTAACTCAAGAAGAACGATACACGATAGAGCGGATGCCTAAAGAGGGATATACTCAGGCTCGTATAGCCGAGTGCCTGGGTCGATCTCCCGGCACGGTCAGCCGGGAGATCCGGCGCAATAGTGGGCAGCGCGGCTACCGCCACAAACAGGCACAGCGGAAGGCTGAAGATCGGCGTTTCGCCAGTCGGCGCAGGGTCAAGTTCACTCCGGCGATGCAGGCGAAGGTAGAGGCTTATCTGAAGGATGACCTGAGCCCTGAGCAAGTCACTGGTGTGATGCGCCGCAACGGCGAGCAGACGGTCAGCCATGAACGCATCTACCAGCATATCTATGCCGACGATAGCTTTGCTAGGGGTGGAAGCTATGCTTCAGTTTCGCTGGCTTCTGCCGCCACTAAGATCCGTTTGCGCTGCTTTTGACTATTGGCCTGTCCGAATTCGCTGCGCCAGAAGCGCCAGGGCAAGAGCACGATGCCGATGAAGAAGAGCTGGCTACTTACGAAGGCCATCATCCACAAAAAGCCACTATCAGTGAAACCGTAGGAGTGTAATCCAACGCCCAGCAAGTTGGTGCCGAACCATGACCATGCGGTGATAATGTTGCCACAAATAGCGAGTGCCATGAGGCCGCGTTCTTTACAAATTCCACCCCAGCGGGCGTGTAGGAAAATGGCGGCCATCACGACGATCATGAGCGCGCCATTTTCTTTTGGATCCCAACCCCAGAATCGACCCCAGCTCTGATCTGCCCAGATGCCGCCGAGAATAGTGCCGACAAGGCTGAAAAGCGCAGCGAAGCAGGTGATGCCGTATACCATACCGCTAAGGGAGCGGGCGGTCTCTTTATTGAAGTGCTTGCTGAAAATCCCGAGCAGTCCAAAGACGAGTGCCAGTGCGCCTGCGAGAAACATCGCAGAATAGCCAAAGGTGATGACGGTTACGTGAGTTGCTAACCAGAAGTTTGAGTCCAGCACGGCGCGCATCATTTCGAGTGTATCGCCACTCATGGCTAAGTGGTGAGCAACGATCAATGTGCAAAAGCCGACCAGCGAAGCCATTGCGGCGCCAATACCGTTCTTGTAGAATTTCTCAATCAGCGCGCCGAGTAAGACGGCGCCCCAACCCACAAATACCGCGGAGGAATAAAGGTTGGTGACGAAGACGCCGTAGCGTTCCTGAATATACATTCGAGCGAGCAGTCCAAAAGTATGAACCACAAAGGCTGTAATGAGAATCCAAAAGGCGCAGCGGCTAAGTTCTGTCGGGAAGCAAAGCCATGAGATACAGACCATTAGGAACACCAGCACGTAAAGCTGCATGGATAGATAGAAAGGCTGTGTATCGTTGAAGAGGCGTTCAAAGTGCACACGGTTGATGTCTGCTGGGAAATCGGCAATGAAGCGTTGCCGAAGTTCGGCGACTTCATTGTTGAAGGCCTCTGGCTCGTCTAAGCGATAGGCCATTGTGAGCGCTGCATAGCTGGTGACATAGGGGCTCAAGCCTTCTCCCTTCATGACGTCGAGTAGCTCTAAGCCGATGTTTTTCCAGTCTTCCATCGGGTCGATCGGTGCTGGCGGTGGCACAACGCTCAAGTGTGCCGTTTTGGAAAGCTTAAGATATTCGTCTCCGAAGAAAATGAAACTGTTGAGGATCGTGGAGTCGTATGCTTCACCCACTTGCTGCTTGCGTAGCTCCGCCATGCCGGGGCCGATGAGGCTCGCGTAGGTTTGATATTCATCGACTAAACTGTTTAGGCGCTTGGCATCTCCGATCGGATGGAGAGAATGCATGACTCGATGGTAAAGCATCAGGCCTTCATTCAGATCGACGATTTGCTTTTCGTATGGACTGCGCTTTTGGGGCTCTGGGTTGACCTCTTGGTAGAGCTTATGGAGCTCATTGAAGTAGGGTTGCAAGTCGTTGAAAGAGTAGTAGCGCTGCCCCTGCTCTGCGAGGCCCGCAAAGCCTAGGTCGTCGGGAAACTCGATTTTAAAGACGCGGTAGGTGTCGGCTACCTCAGGGCGCATGGTGAGGTCCATGAACCATTCAATGGGGCTGATCGTCTTGCCATAAGGAGTGATGACTTTTTGACGTGCAGATAACACGAGCAGTGTATTGCGAGCAACTGAGTCGAGAGGTTTGATGCGTCCGCCGACTTGCACAGGAAGCTCTGCAAAGTTTTCGATATCGAAATCACTCGCGTATTGAGCGGGTTTCAATTCTCGACCTATCAGCGCGATAGCGAAGACGGCGACGAGGATGTAAATGAGTTTTTTCATCGTGATCTAAGCGGAGCGCTTTCCGAGGAATTTGACGAAATGGATACCGAACTGAACGATCATGCCGAGCCCCATTAGGAGCACGCTGACATAGGGCAATATCCAACCGGGGTTGCGCACGACCTGAAAAATCGAGGTCTTGTCGTTGTTGGCAAACGACGCTTGGTAGAAGGTGAGCCCTTCGTAACGCAGTGGGTGGTTCATGTAAATCAGTGCCTTTTGATTCTTAGTGGAATCGTTGTGATGCACCATGACTTCGCTGGAGTAGTTGAATGGAATCTCTGTTCCAGGATACTTGTCGTGTTTGAAATCGATGAGCTCGACTTCGAATGGGTGGTAATAGCGTGTGAACCGCAGGGCGATTTCCCAAGATTGATCGCCTAGTTGAACCATTTGTGGAGGGAAGCGCTCGTCGATCACGTTCGATACCATCCAAACGCCCAGTGAATCCTCTGGGCCGAGCACTTCTACATATGCGGTGGCGGTGTTAATGGTATTCTCTGAGTAGACGGCTTCCTTTGGGTTGACGACGATGCCCATTTTGACGGCAGCTCCTTGAGTCGCGGGCGATGGAACGGCTTGCCCGCTCGTTGCGCGACCAATTTCAGCGTTAGGGTAATACTTAACTGTTCGAATGCGTAGTGGTGAGTCGGGAACCTCGATCGTTTTGCCAGGTTTCAGTAGCTTCGCCGGAATCGAGTGCACCGTGTCGTGGTCTGGATGGCTGCGATCAATGAAGACGAGTTCGTTATCTCGGAACGCCTGTGAGTAGTTATTGCGCCCCCCTTCATCCACTGGCATCTGGCTTTCGACGGATAAAAGGTCGGTCATGAGCTCGCTGACAAGGAGTAAGATCAGTCCGAAGTGCACGAGGAAAATGCCACTTTTCTTCCAACTCATTTTGAAGCGAGTGATGTGAGCGGCGATCAAGTTGATAAATAGTAGGCCCCCGAGTGCGTATCCGCCAGGCATGGGGATGTGTAGCCAAAACAAGGCGTCGTATAGGGCGGCTTGCTTGGGCACAGAGTAGATGACGAAGAAACTCTCAAAATAATCTTTCTGTGTTTTCCAAATACCAGTGTCGACTTGCGCCAAGGTGCCGAAGAAAATCAGCATCATGGAGAATCCGAGTAATACGACGGTAAGCTTCAGTGAGCTGAAAAAGTTGAAGAGGTTTTTCACGATTTAATGGTGTGTATCTGGCAGTCGAACCGAATCTAAGAAGCTTTCAAAGGCTTCATTATTCGCGAGCACGGTATCGGTGCTGCCTTGTAGTTTGAAAAACCAAGTGTTGCCGTGAAAGGGGAGTAGCCCTCCGAGTATGCTATCTGTTTCACCTTGGAGTGTTACGATGAGCCCTCTGTGATTAGAGATGGTGTAAGACTTTGTGAATGGCGGCAAGTCATCGGCTGTCACTGGATCGAGTCCGATTTGTCCACGCCAACGATTTATATTGGCAAGGCGACCGCCGACGTCTCCTGGGAACACTGTAACGGCCAATTCAGCACTACCGCTATCGCCTTCGATTCGGAAGTTTGCTTTGCGGATGCCACTTGAGGGCATCTCTGTCCAACCTTCAGGGATGGTGTAGGTGAGTTCACCTGCGGCGTCGGCAGCTTGTTGCATTCCGGGGAGCACATTCATGCCACTTGCGGTGGCTGCCTGCTTCTCAGGAGCTGCGGGCATCGGTAAATTTACTTCGCGCGTCTCTTTCGGTATTTGGTAGGCGCTGGGTTGCGCTTGGTCGCAGCCAGAGAAAAGCAGGAGCGCACCCGATAGGGAGCAAGCACTTAGGAGCTGAAATTTGGTAGCCATTTTCTGGATATGAAAAGGATTTGGTGATTGGGCCGAGGTCAACTCTATGCAGTTCGGTATTTGGTCAACTAATGGTGTCGATTAGTTGTTGAACCTGAAGAGCGTGACGTCGCCGTCTTTGAATTCGTAATCTTTACCTTCAAGGCGATATTTACCTGCATCGCGGGCACTCGCAACGCTTCCTGCGGCGATCAGATCCTCGTAGGCGACCACTTCGGCTTTAATAAAGCCGTGTTCAAAGTCAGTGTGGATCACTCCAGCGCATTGGGGTGCTTTCATTCCTTTCTTAAAGGTCCATGCACGCACCTCTTGCACACCTGCGGTGAAGTAAGAGGCCAGCCCAAGTAAATCGTAGGCCGCTCGGATGAGTAAGGATACGCCTGAATCCTTCACTCCGAGTGATTCTAGGTATTCTGCCGATTCAGCTTCATCGAAATCGATGAGTTCTGCCTCTACAGCTGCCGAAATGATGCAGATTCCTGCTCCGTGATGTTCTTCTGCGTATTGTTTGACCTTGGCTACATAGTCGTTGGCGGAGGTGTCGGCGAGGTCGTTTTCCGCCACGTTGCAGGCATATAGCACGCGTTTTGCAGAGAGTAGGCAAAGTCGCTTGAGGACAACGAGTTCGTCGTCCGTCATATTTAGAGTGATTGCTGGTTTGGTTTCGTTTAGGTGCGGTAGCAGACGATCTATAAGCTCGATGTTTTCGGCCGCTTCCTTGTCGCCACCACGTGCACGCTTAACGAGTTTCTCTTTTTGACTCTCTAGTGAGGTGATATCGGAAAGAATGAGCTCTGTGTTGATCACCTCGATATCGCGAATGGGATCGATTGAGCCCATGTTGTGGATGATGTCGTCATCGTCGAAGCAGCGCACTACGTGAGCGATCGCGTCGACTTCGCGAATATTGGCAAGGAATTTGTTTCCGAGGCCTTCCCCCTTACTGGCGCCTTCGACGAGGCCAGCAATGTCGACGAATTCGATCGCTGCGGGAATGACTTTATCCGTCTTTGAAATTGCGCGCAGAGGCTCGAGTCGAGCGTCCGGGACTTGGACGACGCCCACATTTGGGTCGATCGTGCAAAACGGATAGTTTGCCGACTCAGCTTTACGCGTGCGTGTAAGCGCGTTGAAGAGTGTGCTTTTGCCCACATTGGGGAGACCTACGATACCAGCTTTTAGCATAGCGGGTAGAAGATGCGATCTGTTTGACTGGGTGCAATGTTAAATACTTCGAGGACTCAAGTATATGAGGCATAGATTGACAGCTCGTAGCTTGATATCTTTTACTCTATAATCATCCACTGATAAACATTGTGAACGAATCTCAAAATATAAATACATAAGGCTCTAGAATTCTTGTTGTCGATGACGACGAGATTATCCGTAAATTGCTGCGCCGTGTATTGGAACGCAATGGTTTGGTCGTGGATAAGGCCGATTCTGGCGAAATTGCGATTAAATGCATCGAAGAGAATGCCCCCGATTTGATTCTATTGGATGTGATGATGGATGGTATTGATGGATTTATCACATGCCGTAAAGCCAAGGAAATGCCAGGGATGACAGAGGTTCCGATCATTTTTGTGACAGGACGTTCGGATACAGGTCAATCGTTGAGGGGTTAGATGCGGGAGGTAGTGACTATATCACAAAGCCGATCAATCGTCATGAGGCCTTGGCGCGTATTCGTAATCATTTGAAAATGCCCAAATTAATGCGCTTTCAGAATGAATTTATTGCGGGATTGAAACAAGCGAATCTAGCTAAGAACCGGATTATCGGGATGGCATCGCATGATTTGAGAAACCCGATTGCCTCGATTCGAGGGCTTTCTGAATTTCTCGAGGAGCTTGGTCCGCTAAATGATGAGCAAAAAGAAATCGCAACGACGATTCAGACGACGTCCGATTCAATGCTTCATCTCGTTGATGAGCTTCTAGACCTCTCAGTGATTGAAAGTGGTGAAGAGTGCACCGAGATGCAGCCTTACCCTGTTCGTGAGCTTGTTGCTTCTTCGTTGAATATCTATCAATTTACAGCCAACAAGAAATCAATTAACCTTGAGTTGATTGATGATGGTCGTGTGCCTGATATGCTGATGCTCGATAAGATGCAGTTTCGCCGCTTAATTGATAACTTGTTGAGCAATGCGGTGAAGTATTCGCCAACAGGTTCCTACATTCGAGTCATCCTTAAGCAAGAGGGACGCCGGATGTTGATCCAAATCCAGGACGAAGGACCGGGAATACCTGCAAATGAGATGCACAAACTTTTTACCGATTTTGGTAAGACCTCGGTTCAGCCGACTGGTAATGAAACGAGCACTGGCCTCGGGCTTTCGATTTGTCGTAAGATCGCGGAGGCACATAAAGGGCGCGTTTTGCTGAAAATCGTGATGATCGCATCGGCGCACGGTTCACCGTTGAGCTCTATGAAGAGCTCATAGCTGTAGGTGCTTAGTTTTTGGATTGAATGGTTTTGCTGATCGAATTGATTCGAGCTTGATTCAGATCAGCCTTTGATCGCTTGGTATTGTCAATGTGCTCAAGCGAAACTACCGCCGTGAATTGCGATTTCTAATTCAAGTGCCTTTTTCTTTTCCATTTGTCAGTCGTTGGTTAGATAATGATGACTCAATAAGGACTTAAAACAATTGAACACGCCGTGGATAAGAATTCGTTAAAACAACAACAAACTGCCTACCGCGCACTGGTGCGAAAGTTACCAGGGATCGCATATACTGATGATGAAAGTCGTTTTCGTGCCTCGGTGGATAATTTGCGTCTTTCTTTTTTACCAGATGTTGTGATTCGGGTAAAAGAAGCCAGCCAAGTAGGGGAGGTCTTGAAGTTGGCGAATCGGTATACAGTTCCTGTCACGCCTCGCGGTGCCGGGTCTTCTGCAACGGGCTCCGCGGTTCCTTTGCATGGCGGCTGGGTCTTGGACCTTTCCGATCTTAATTCGATTGAAATTGATGTAGTTGGACGCATTGCCACAATAGGCCCGGGTGTGATTACCGCAGATTTGCAAGCTGCCGTTGAAGACAAAGGCTTGTTTTTTCCGCCAGATCCATCCTCTAAAAAGTATTCTACGATCGGTGGCAATGTGGCTTGCAACGCAGGTGGAATGCGTTGCGTGAAATACGGAGTGACTCGCGACTATGTGCTTGGATTGCAGGGTTTTATGGCAGATGGAAGTCCATTTGTATTTGGTTTACCACTGAAGAAATATGTTTCAGGTTTAAATCTACGAGACCTCTTGATCGGTTCAGAAGGCACCCTAGGTGTGATCACTTCGATCAATTTAAAGCTGATCCCTAAACCCGAGAAACGCTGGACAGGCATGTTTGCGTTTAAGTCCGAAGCCGCCGCATTGAAGGCAGTTGTCGGTTTATTTAAAGCTGGAGTGAGTCCGTCAATTTTAGAGTTTCTTGATCGCCAATCAGTTGCTTGTGCCGAGCGCTATACGGGCAAGGTGATTTTCGAGGGCTTTTCACGCTCGTCGATTCTTTTGATCGAACTGGATGGTCACCCCGCAGAAGTGCGTGGGCAGCGGAAGTTGTTATTAGGCTTTATGCGTGAGCGTGCATTGGCTACCCGAGAAGCGAAGACAGCGCTTTCAGCTGAGAAGCTTTGGCAAGTCCGTCGCACCTGCTCGCAGTCGATGTTCTCAATTGCGGATACTAAATTAAACGAAGACGTGGTGGTGCCGATTGCAAAACAAGCTGAGTTGATTCGCTATACGATTGCACTGAAGAAAGAAATTGGTCTTGCCACGCCAACTTTTGGCCATGCGGGTGACGGTAATTTACATGTGCACATCATGTATAATCGAGGCAGCAAGGCGGAGATGAAAAAAGCCAAAGCTGGTATCAGAAAACTGATGGAAAAAGTCGTCGAGCTTGGCGGTGTCATCACTGGCGAACATGGAGTGGGACTTGCCAAAGCGCCGTTTATGTCCTTGCAACACAGCAAAGCAGAAATCGCGTCAATGAAAGCTGTAAAGGTGGCACTGGATCCGAAGGGAATTTTAAATCCTGGGAAAGTCTTCGAGCCATTCGAGGTTTGGAAACACGATAAAGTCGAAGTCGTGCTGCCGTGGGATCATCGATGAAACTCGGGGCTGTATCAGCCGCCCGTCATCGGAGGTAGGAATGCGATCGAATCACCATCTTTGAGCTCCGTTTCATGGGCGGAGAGTTCATGATTGATGGCGACTTGTAGCTGTTTAAAAGAGTTCGGAAAATGGTAATTAGCCTGCAGCTCATCATATAACTCGGAGGGCGAAACGCTGTTGAGCTCACGTGTTTCTTCTGTTTTTCCAGCTAGGTCGGCGAGTTGTGCGAAATAGAGAACCTTGATTTGCATAGTCTTGATCGGAGCGAAAGTTTATTTCTTTGCGTGATGGCTGTGTGCACTGTCTAGGCCGGAAGTGTTTCCTACCGCTTGGGCGTATTCCGTTGCGGTGTTTATATTATCCAGACTGTTCGGGTGGTCTTGTTTGATGAGTCGTGCTCCCTTGATAATGAGTAGCTTACGTGGGCAACTTTTTCCAAGTTCCTGGGAGAGTGCTAGGAGTTCGGCATCGCTACCGCTTGGATAGATCGCGCACAATGGCTCGGGTAAGCCGTCGTGTGTGCTTTGGTAAGCGGTGAGCTGTGGCAGGTGTTGTTGAAATTCTAAGCTCAGTTTTTCCAAGGTGGCTTGCGTTAGAAATGGTAAATCGCATGCAAGCACCAACCAGTGGGCGTTTGGATGTGCTGCCATCGCCGAGAGGATGCCACAGAGTGGGCCTTTAACGTCATCGATCGAATCGTAGATGGGTTTAGCAATGGCCGGACACTCAAAGCTTTGTTCTGTGCGCTGAGAGATAAATACACGATCACACACCGTATTTAGCAGTGTTGATGTATGTTCAATTTGTGTGCCTTGCTTGCCGTAGCGTAGCAGTGCTTTATCGCTTCCCATTCGTTGGCTTTTACCACCAACCAGCACGAGTCCGTAAATGGGTTGATTCATCGTGAGTAATCAGATTTGCCGCCTGTTTTTTCAATGAGTCGAGTGGACTCGATTACAATGTCTTTAGATGCGGCTTTGCACATATCGTAGAGGGTGAGTGCCGCGCCGCTAACGGCAGTGAGCGCTTCCATCTCAACGCCTGTTTGATCGAGGACTTTGACCCGTGCTTCGATCCGTAAGCGCGCCTCGTCAACCGGTGTGATCTCAATTTTTACCGATTTTAAACTGAGTGGGTGGCAGAATGGAATCAGCTCAGAGGTTTTCTTAGCTGCCATCGTGCCCGCGATGATAGCGGTGTCGAGGATCGGTCCTTTTTTTGAGCTCCAGCCTGCGTCTTTGAAAGCGGCCATGATCTCAGTGCCTAAGTAGACAAAACCTTCGGCGATCGCGGTGCGCGACGTCGCGGTTTTTTCAGAGACATCAACCATGGTGGGTCGCTGATCTTTATCAAGATGTGTAAATTCCATAATCTAGATGAAAGCAGGGAATCTCCACTCTTGAGTCATCGTAGCTTACTCGTAAGTGAGCGCCATTGTTCCGATTTCAATTGTGCGATCGTTGCCATAAGAGCGGGCGCTCAGAGTCAGTGAATCACCTTCGTCGATAATCTTTAAGAGTGCACCTGCCTGTTTCGCTTCAGGAGAGTCAGGGGAGCCATATGCTCGAAGGATAAAATCACTGTCGACCATTTTCATAGTCGTATTTTCGAGAATGGTATGGATCAACAGTGCAGAAGTGATGAGCGGCATTGGTGTTTCTGCGATGACTTCAAAATTATAGGTCTGTTGTGCGAGTTTATCGAGCCACATGTTTTGATCGCGAATGGTCACGCCACTCAAGATAGGCTCTAGCGAGACAGGTGCGTCAGCAACCTTTTCTTCGGCTGTCTCTGTTGTGCTAGCTGCTTCTGCAGTGACCTCTTCGCTGCCTTCTTCGGTTTCTGCAACTACTTCGGTCGTTTCCGCTTCGAGCAAGGCATCTGGCTCCGTCACGATGGTCAAATGGTGAGCGATAATCTGGTGCGTGCGTAAATCAAGCAAGCGGAAGTAGAGATAGTTTACACCTGCTGATGCTTCAATTAGCTCAATCGCGAGTAAGGCGAGTTTGTCGTCTTTAAAACCTTCAAGGTTGTCGAAGGTCAGTTGTGCAGAGTCAGCCTCTTCGTCTAGCTTGAGTCCTTGCGGCACGCTTAGCGCAAAATGTGTGCCATCGATATCGATCAATTTGTCGTAGACTTTATTGCGTGCACTGGGTGTGGAAGCGTGCGTGCCGTCTTGGTTTGTCTGAAAGATTTCGTCGAAGAATACTGTTTTGTAGCCCTTGGTTCTTGCAGTGGAAAGTAAGGCCTTGGCGCTTTCTATGAATGCGTTTTCGTAGGTGTCAGTTTCGAGTGTAAAATCAAATTTCACCGCTTCTTTCGCCAGCACGACTTCGCGCTCAGCTTTGACCGTGGAGAGGAGTGAGACGAGTTCACTTTGCGCATTCCGGAGGCGCGCCTCTGCTTCTCCGAGGAGTTTTTTACCTCGTTGATTGACCTTAGCGACTTCTTCCTTGGGGTTGAAGGCGCTGGGCTTCGTATCGATCATGAATTGAGCGGAGCTTATGTCAGACTGTGCTTGCTCAATCTTTCCTTCGAGCTGTAACAATGAGATGCGCTGCGACTGATCCATATGAACGGCCAACTGGTCGCGTTGTTGAACAATGCTTAGATCGATCGGTTCTGCTTTTTTAGGGGCAGCGTGTGTGCTCAATGTGAAGGCGAATAGGCATGATAATGCGATATTGCGGAGGCAGTTCTTATAGATGTTTTTCAACATAGGTGGGGGGGACTCGGGGATGTCTAATGAAATTGCGACTAGTTCCAAAGGATATGCGGATTTGCTAAGAACTGCCAAGGAATTTTTCGTGCCTATTTCGCCTATTGCATTCGCGCAGCGTGACTATTAGCGGAATCAATATGAGGTGGATTGACAGTATCGGGATATTGAATCTGTGTTGAAGTATGAATTTTAATGATGAACTGATTCTTTCTCGGGATACGACCGCGACAATTATCCCCGCAGGTGAAGTGCATACGCTCAAAGCTGGCACCAGAGCTGTGATTTCTCAAGCATTAGGTGGCACTGTTACCATACGCACAGATTCAGGGCTCTTTCGTCTCGCGAGTAAGGATTGGGACGCTTTGGGTGCCGCCGCTGCTGCAGAACTCGAGGCCGCAGCAGATGCAGCAGAATCTGATCACGCGGATGTGCCATTTAGTGAAACGCTCGTATGGGAGGCAATGAAGGGGTGTTTCGACCCAGAAATCCCTGTAAATATTGTCGACCTTGGTTTGATATATGATCTCCAAATTAATGATGCAGATGCCGACGGGAAGCATGCAGTTCAGGTGAAGATGACGCTTACCGCACAAGGTTGCGGCATGGGGCCAGTGATTGCGGAGGATGCGAAGCAAAGTATTGAGGCACTGCCAGCAGTCTCGCAAGCGCAGGTCGATATCGTATGGGATCCGCCATGGACGCCACATATGATCTCGGATGCTGGCCGTCAGAAACTTGGTATTGAGTAAGCCGCCGGGGCTAGAAGCCTCGGTTTGGCAATGTGCTTATTTGACCTCTGCGTGCGGTGTTGTTTTAGGGCGAATCGATTCAACTCTTTCGAGCACACGCTGAAAGATCGATTCGCTGTCGAGCCCGACACTCGCGCGGAGTCGTTTCACAGAGCTGCCGTGCTCGACAAAAGTGTCGGGCCAGCCAATGCGCTCGACCGGGCGTAGGCAATTCCCCGTTTGAAGTGCTTCCATGACCGCTGTGCCAAATCCACCTGTGATGACGTGATCTTCCATTGTTACAATCAGGTCAGTTTTTTCTGCAGATGCTAGGAGTGCTCGCGTGTCGAGCGGTTTTGCAAATCGTGCATTCACGACACCTGCTTTGATGCCGTGTTCACTCAGGCGTGCCGCCAGGTGCTCGGCATCAGCGACCATGCTGCCAATCGCCCAAATGTCGATTTCGCCAGCATCTTCTATGCGCACGGACTTTCCCACTTCGAGGGCGACAGGAGATTCTTTAATGGGTGTGCCGACACCTTCACCGCGGGGGTAGCGGATGAATGCTGGACCTTGATATTCGATACCAGTTGCCATCATGTCGGCGAGTTCGTCTTCATTCGCCGGAGCCATAATGAGCGCGTCGGGAACACAGCGAAGGTAGGAAATATCAAACAGGCCGTGGTGTGTCGCACCGTCGTTTGGTGAAAGTCCGGAGCGGTCCATGCAAAAGAGCACAGGCAGTTTTTGCAGTGCAATATCGTGGATGATTTGATCGTAAGCACGTTGCAGGAAGGTCGAATAGATGGCGCAGACTGGGTGAAAGCCTGAAGTCGCCATGCCTGCCGCGAAGAGTGCGGCATGTTCCTCGGCGATTCCGACATCAAAAAACTGATCTGGTAGCGCTTTCTCGAGAATGTTCATACCTGTGCCAGCAGGCATAGCGGCAGTGATGCCAACTATGTTCGAGTCGTTTCCAGCGAGTTTGACCATAGTTTGCCCCATCACGTCTTGATACTTCGGTGGGGCATCCGTAGCGCTGGGTGCGCCTTTGCCAGTGTTTACATCAAATGGGCTGGCGCCGTGGAAGCGCTCTGGGTTCTGTATGGCGACGTCGTAGCCTTTACCTTTGGTGGTTAAAACGTGGAGCAAAACGGGTTGCTCGGCATTTTTGGCAAATTCAAGATAGTGCTCCAACTGCTTTTGGTCGTGACCATCAATTGGCCCGATGTAGCGGACATTAAATTTTTCAAATAGTGAGGAAGAAACGAAAAAGTCTTTCGTTTCTTTTTTCCATTTAGAGCCGAAGTTGATCAAGGATTCACCTCCAGGCACTTTCTGTAGAAGCGCTTCGATATCGTCATTCAGACGGTTGTAAACTGGATTGGTAATGAGCTCGTTAAAGTAGCGGGGAAGTGCACCTACATTTTTAGCGATCGACCACTTATTGTCGTTGAGGATGATGACTAAGCGCTTAGTGGAAGTGGCGACATTATTAAGCGCCTCCATGGTGATACCGCAGGTAAAGGCAGCGTCGCCACATAAGGCGACTACATGTTCGTCGCTGCCACGCTTATCGCGAGCCGCTGCCATGCCGAGTGCTGCCGAGAGTGCGGTGCCTGCATGCCCAGCGCCGAAGGCATCGTGCTCGCTTTCATTACGATTCAAAAAGCCGCTAAGCCCTTCATCCAAGCGGAGTTTATCGAAGCGCTCATCGTTACGCCCAGTCAGTAGTTTATGGACGTAGCCTTGATGGGCGACATCGAAGCAGAAACGATCCTTTGGTGTATCAAAAACACGATGCAGCGCGATGGAGAGCTCCACGACACCTAAGTTCGGGCCAACATGGCCGCCATTCTTGGAAGTCACCGAAATGATACGCTGCCGAATTTCTTCGGCGAGTTGCGGTAAGGCGTCTTCCGTCAGTGCTTTCACATCTGCTGGAGATTGAATCTTCTCGAGTAGAGACATTTAATTAAAGAGTGCGTGATTGGGTCGTGCGAGGTGCTGTGCTCTAATCGTTGGCAGGATCGTCGTCGAACGCTTCCACTTCACCTGTTTTGAGGTTCAGCTTTTCAATTTTTAGTTCGGATTCTTTGAGTTGAGCTTGGCATGCCTTTAGTAACTTGGAGCCTTCTTCGAATTTCGCAACTAAATCGGCCAAAGCGATATCACCAGTTTCCATGGATTCGATAATGTTTTCAAGGCGCTCTAAGGCCTCTTCAAAAGTGGGAGCTTTGTTAGTCTTTGCCATGTTTTTTAAAGTATAGGGAGTGCGTGTCGCTTAATCATCTGCTTTAAATGCATCGCGGATCACGTCGATATCAATGTTCTTGGTAATAAGATCTTTAATGATTGGGATTTTGTCGGCATCGCTTGGCTGCGTTTTGACAGTCATGTTATTGATTTTTGAGGCGACACCGTAACTTTCGTCCTCGCAGATCACCACGGGAATACGAGTCTTTGAAATCATATCCATCAATTTCGGATGTGGCTCTACATTCCTAGTGAGCACGAGCCCAGAAAGCATACGTTTGCCAGCGATGCCTTCAGCGGCGATCGCGGCAAGTATGATATCTTCACGATCGCCCGGCGCAACGATGAGCACGCCGGGTTGGAGGAAATCGACTAAGCCCTTGGCAGCCATCGCTCCGATGATCACTTTGTCAACGCGCTCTCTACCGCCTTCTTTCTGTCCATTCAACCAGCGGCCATTTACCTCGCTCGCGATTTGATTGAGGTTGGGGCGTGTCAGCTTGTGCTCTATGGGGATACAGCCCAGCAGGGAGATGCCCATTCGCTCGAGTGCGATGCGGCAGTATTTGTCGACCATTTCCAGTTTGTCAGGTTCGACTTTATTGATGATCGCTCCGATGACTTCGACACCAGCTTGGTCGAACAAAGCTTTGTTCATTGCAATCTCATCAATTGGGCGGCCGATGCCTCCCCGTGCGACGATGACCACCTTTGCATTGAGGTCGCGTGCGACATCCGCATTCGATAATTTAAACACTGAGCCGACGCCAGCATGGCCAGTGCCTTCAATAATGATGTATTCATTCTTATAGGCGGCGCGGTCAAAGGCGCGGCACATTTTATCGATGAGTAGTGCGTGGCTTTGGTTTGGGTTGTCTAAGAATTCACGTGTAAAAGTGCTGTGCACTGCAATCGGGCTCATCGCTTCGATTGGTGTCGTTACATTAAATATTTGATTGAGTAGCACTGAGTCTTCATCGACTTGATGCCCTTGCATTTCGACAAAACGCTGGCCGACTGGCTTGATGAAGCCGACGTTTTGGGTGAGTGTGCGTAGTGCAGCAAAGAGGGCGAGACTCGTAGTGGTTTTACCATCATTCATACGCGTCGCCGCGATGAAAATACGCTTCGTCGACTTATTGCGAGGCTTGGTCAGGATGGTATCGTCATCCAGTTCTGTGAAGGGCTTTTGAGTCTTAGCCATAGCGAGTGCGCTCTAGCGCTACAGTGATTAATCGATTTTAGTGATGTCTTCGTTCAGCTCTTCGCCATCGGTTGGATAGAGAAGCTTGTGGTCGATTGCTTGAGAGGCGACCATCACTGCGGTGCCGAATATATCACTGGCTGTGGCACCGCGACTGATTTCGGCTGCAGGTTTGTTAAGCCCAGTCAATACCGGTCCGTAGTTGCGTGCTCGTGTCAGCACATCGATCAGCTTTGATGCAATATTTGCAGCGTGTAGATCGGGGAAGATTAATACATTTGCGCGTCCTGCGACAGGGCCATCGATTTGTTTTGTTTTCGCGACGACTGCATCGAGGGCGGCGTCGACTTGTAGTTCGCCGTCGATCTCCATTGGGAAGCCAAGTTGTTGCGCCTTTTTGCGTGCGAGCACCGCTGCTGCCTTCATCTTGGCTACTGTGGGATTTTTGCTGGAAACGCTCTTACTCGAGTAACTGAGTAAGGCGACGCGTGGTGTCGAATTAGTCAAATGGTAGCGCATTGCCGCGGTCGTGACGGCGATATCGCAAAGTTGCTCACTCGTTGGGTCGGGGATAACCGCACAGTCGGCGAGAAATAGTTCGCGATCTTTACCTGTTTTCGGGTCTTCTAGATCGAAAATGTTGAGCGAGGACATACTCGCCACGTCTTTATGTAAAGGAATGATCTGCAAGAGAGGGCGCAGCGCGCTAGAGGCAGTCGATGTGGCACCCGAAACGATGGCATCGGCTTGTCCACTCGCCAGCATCATCGTCGCAAAGTAGTTGGGGTTTTCCAGATAGGTCTCAGCATCCTTTCCCTTCAGGTTCTTAAAACGGCTTAGCCCTTGGAATTTACTGACAAAGTTGTCCCACTCGCTGCTACGGCGTGGTTCGATGACACGGATGTGCTCTAGGCTGATGTCTAGTTTTTCTGCATGTTCTTTAATTTTGGCACGGTCACCGAGTAGAATGGGGATGCCTAATCCGCGAGTCGCAAATTTGCGTGCAGCTTGCAAGATGCGTGGGTCGCTGCCTTCTGGGAAGACAACACGTTTCGGGTGGCGTTTGAGGCGTTCGGCTAGTTTTGCGATGAGTGGCATGGTAATAGTCTGTTAAGTTACTTATGTGATAGAGTGTAAAAATGTTAAATACTGGTCGTAAGCATCCACATAGAGCACGAAATATACAATTGCCAAAGTTTTTTCCCAAGTAGTTTCTTATGCACCCGCAGGATTATCTGCAAAATATCGATATATGCCTAGTAAACTGAAGAACATTGCCGTGGTCAGCCTCTCGACTGTAGGCTCGCGTGTGCTTGGATTGCTGCGCGATATACTGATTTTTGCAGCTTTAGGCGCGAGTTTGTGGAACTCTGCCTTTATTTTAGCGTTTACCCTGCCGAATCTATTTCGCCGCTTACTGGGGGAGGGCGCGCTGACCTCCGCTATCGTGCCAGTCTTTTCGGATGTGTTGGAGCGTGATGGGCGTGAGGGTGCCTTTGTATTTCTGAATCAAGTATTACTGCGCCTGACGCTTTGCTTAACCGTGATAGTAACGGCTGGCTGCGTCCTGTTTGGTTTTTTGGCGCGTAGCGATCTGCTTTCAGGGCGCTGGGCGCTCGGCTCCGAGCTCGCCGTGGTGCTGTTACCCTACATGCTATTTATCTGCCTCGCAGCGATTGTTTCCGCAACGCTGAATATACTCGGCCGCTTTGCCGTCGCTGCGGCAACGCCGATTTTGCTGAACTTAGCGATGATTGCTGCCGTGGCTGCTGGCATGTGGCTAGAGGCTGACGCGGCGCGCCTTGTGTATTGGCTGTGTGGCGGTGTTTTAGTGGGTGGTTTACTGCAGCTGGCAGCACCCGTTTGGGATCTGTTTCGGCAGGGCTGGCGGCCCCAGTTTCGCTTGGCTCACACTCAAGCGATGTCGGAGCTGTGGCAATTGTTTCTGCCTGGCTTGATGGGCGCGGCGATTTTACAGGTCAATATTTTGGTGTCTCGTTTGCTGGCGTATACTTTGGATGATTCGGCAGTCTCGGTGCTGTATTTGGCCAGCCGTCTAATGGAATTACCACTCGGTATCTTCACGATTGCAGTGGCCACTGTCTTTTTCCCGCTTATGGCAAAGGCCCTATCGGCGGACGACTCGACTGAATTTTCGAAGGCCTTTCTACAGGGGATGCGCTTAGTGCTTGGTATTTCGGTTCCCGCTGGCGTGGGGCTTTGTGTGCTCGGCGAGCCGATTCTTGAGTTACTTTTCCAGTGGGGTGCTTTTGATCGAGCGGATGTTGTCGCGACGATTCCTTTGATCGCGATTTATGGCATTGGGCTACCATTTTATTCAGCAGCGACCTTTGCCACACGCGGGTTGCATGCAGGAAAAGATATGAAGACGCCGGTTCGAATCGCGGGCATTTGTCTACTCGTCAATGCAGTGTTCGGAGTGGTGTTGATGCAATTTTTTGGTGCGAGTGGTCTTGCGGCTGCCAATGTGTTCGCGGCATTGGTTCAAGCGGTCTTGCTTTGGTCGGCATTGTCAAAAAGCCGCGGTGAGATTGCATTTCAATGGCTGCGTTCGGCAGTTGTGAAGATTCTTGTTGCGGGTGCGCTAATGGGCGTCGGTTGTGCGGCAGGTCTGCGGTTGGTCGAGCATTTCCATCTGATAGAGAAATTACACGCACTGGTTGCCGTGGGAGCTTTAGTTCCAGGGGGTGTCGCGCTGTATTTCGGACTGCTTTATTTGTTTAAATTCGAAGAGTTCGATCGTCTCGCAGGCTTGTTGAAACGCTTTCTGCCGAAAGCTTAGTCGGATTTCGCATCTCTTGCGTTGAATTCAGATCACCCAGTGGCATATTGACTGTCATGGCGGATCTACCCCAAGACATTATTCGAATCAAGCGCGACGGCCGGGCCCTATCGAAGGGGCAGATTGAACAATTTGTCGCAGGCGTAGTCTCGGGTGAGTTTCGTGATTATCAGGCAAGTGCATTGCTCATGGCGATTGTGTTGAAAGGCATGACGGCGGAAGAAACGGCCCACTTGACGGATGCGATGATGCGTTCGGGGCGCGTGCTTGCATTACCTGAGGTTCAACGACCGAAGGTCGACAAGCATTCGACAGGTGGGGTGGGTGATAAAGTTTCCCTAATCCTTGCGCCACTTGCTGCGGCGTGTGGTTTATGTGTGCCAATGATGAGTGGGCGAGGATTGGGGCATACGGGAGGCACGCTCGATAAATTGGAAGCGATCCCTGGCTTCACCGTGTCGCTCGATGATCCGGCGTATCGTGCGCAACTGCTGAAAATTCATCAAGCCATGATCGGGCAGTCGGCAGATATGGTGCCAGCGGATCGTAAGCTCTATGCCTTACGCGATGTCACCTCTACGGTCGAGAGTGTGCCACTGATTTGTGCGAGTATTTTAAGTAAGAAGCTCGCCGAAGGTATCGACGCTCTGGTGCTAGATGTGAAGTGTGGCAGTGGAGCATTTATGAAGACCGAAGCGGATGCGCGCAACTTAGCGGAATCACTTGTGCGCATTAGTTCGGCGATGGGTAAGCCGACCACCGCTTTGCTCACACGGATGGATGCACCGCTTGGCCTTGCGGTGGGCAATGCACTGGAAGTGAACGAAGCGATTGCTTGTTTGAAGGGTGAGGGCCCGCAAGATTTAATGGAAGTGACCTATGCGCTCACTGCTGAGATGTTACTCCTCGGCGGGCTATATACGGACCGGGATACGGCGCGAGCGCGCTTGGAAGCCGCTATTGCAGACGGCTCTGCATTGCGTGCATTTAGGGAGCTTGTCGCGGCGCAAGGGGGCGATCCACGAATCATTGATGAGCCTAGCCGATTGCCGGTTGCGCCGCACACACATGATGTTTGCTATCCGTCAGAGACGCCTGCATTTGTCGAGTCGATCGATGCGCTGAGTATCGGCGAGGCAGCACGTTTACTCGGCGCAGGGCGGGCGCA
>Ga0209653_1001434_pt1 | contig 19140 bp, 20 predicted proteins | sample SaaInl6LU_22_DNA_FD_184644 | JGI IMG/M metagenome (GOLD analysis project Ga0209653, IMG submission 184644) | Marine microbial communities from expanding oxygen minimum zones in the Saanich Inlet - ESP_116LU_22_DNA (SPAdes) (version 2) | ecosystem: Environmental > Aquatic > Marine > Intertidal...
GAACCACCCGAGCTATTATTAAACCACTTCAACCTGTTTATGATCTGTTATCTAATTTATCATACCCGCTTATTCGTTTTGCAGCAGGAGTCATGATGATTCCCCATGGTTATGGAAAAGTGTTTGGAGGCATTGATCGTACTGCAAATTTTTTTTCATCCATAGGAATTGAACCTGCAGTATTTTTTGCATGGTATGTTGGAATTGTAGAGTTTGTTGGCGGAATTTGTGTGATGCTTGGTTTTTTAACAAGAATTTTTTCAATTCAGCTTATTGGAGTGTTATTTGTTGCAACATTTTTTGTTCATTTTCAAAATGGATTTTTATGGGTCAAAGGAGGATATGAATATCCTTTAATGTGGATGCTTATTATGATTGCCATTACTTTTAAAGGTGGTGAAAAATGGTCAATCGATGGACAACTACCAAAGGAATTTTAATGAATTTATCAAACTTACCACTCAACAAAACAGTTCCAGTCTTTTTAGTTATAGTTGCAGCTATCTTGTTAGTGATTACTTATATCGTTTTTTAGTTACTGAATTGTGCCGTGATAAAAGTAAATACCTAAACCTGAGGTAAAAACTACATTTCCATAGATTGCATGTTCAAGGGTGACCCAGAACGTTGAGCGATGTTCATAATAATTCCACGCAAAAATTAAACCTCCAATAAAGGTGAAACTAATCACAATAGGATTAAGATAAATAATATGTCCTAAAGAAAAAAAAATTGAATTTAAAATAATAAATTTTGTTTTACCTGGAAATGTTTTTTCATAACGCTCAAAAAAAAATCTTCGGTATAATACTTCTTGAGGTAAAGCGCTAAGAAAGGGATATAATATCATTACTAGAATATAAATATTAAAGTTTTCTTTTGGAAAGGATAAAAAATTTTCTTGATCATAAAGAAAAGAAAAGCTTAAAATTAAAAAAGAAACAAATACAATTCTATATAAAATATATTTTAAATTTTGAGGATTTTTACTATGATAATTTATAATTTTTATTTTATTAAACTTTAAATATAAGCACACTGCTAAACAGCTTAAAATAACAGTAATTAAAATTTGAACATTCATTCTTGCAATTAGTAAAATTAATGGAATTCCCAAAAAGAGAATAATCAGTTCACTAAATTTCATAGCCCGCATAATTTGAGCAATACAGCAAATTTAAAAATTAGAATGTTAATTTTTTATGAAATCAATTGAATGGGCTCAGACTTAAAATGAATTTCAACTGGTAATGATCCATATTTTTCACCATCACACTGTACATTAATATTTTCTTGTGATGAAATTTTAATATTTTTAGAAATTAACTTAGTGATTTTTTTAGATTTACTAAGATCACCATAAAACATTATTAAAAAAATGTAGTATAAAAATCCTAACCTACTCAGATCTGTAAATACATAGCAAACCATACTATCGTCAAAAATATTTGTTGAGTTTGTAATTTTATATGGTCCTGCATAATGTTTGGCATTGGTAACGAGTACCCAATTTCCCGAAACGGTATGATAATCAGCTTCTACTTTAATCTTATATTTTTTGCATTTAAAAAATTCGATCAATCCAAGTAAGCCAAACATGGCTTTGCCAAATATTTTTTTAAGAGAAGGATGCATCTTATGAACGATATCTCCATCATAGCCAATTCCTGCCATCAAAAAGAATTTTTTATTATTAATATTAGAGACATAGATTTTTTTAGTTGTTCCTTTTTCAATTAATTTACAAATTGATTTCACGTCATTTTTAATGCCCGCCTCAATTGCTAAAATATTTGCTGTACCAAGAGGAATGATTCCAAGTTTTGTATCTTTATCAATTCCATTAATAACTTCATTGATTGTCCCATCCCCACCTGCAGCTACAACAATGTCAAAATTTTTACATTCTCTTTTAGCAATCTCCGTTGCATCCCCAGGTTTTTGAGTATCAAAAATGGTGACGGTATTATTTAAACTTAATCGCTCTTTAATTTGTAAAAGCTTTTTAATTTTCCCACTTCCTGCGTTTGGGTTATAAATAACGGCTATTTTATTCATCTAATCTTTTTTGTTTAAATAAAATTTAACACTTCTGTAACACAGTTATGATTCAACTGACAATAGAGATTCGTTTATGATAGAAAAAAAACCCATATTAAAATCCGTTGATGGAAAACTACTTCAATACAAATCTATTTGGATTTCAGACATTCATTTAGGAACAAGGGGATGTCAAGCCGATATGGTTTTAGAGTTTATTAAATATACGCGTTCTGAAAATTTATATTTAGTAGGTGATATTGTTGATGGGTGGGCACTAAAAAATAAGTGGTATTGGCCTCAACAACATAATGATGTGGTTCAAAAAATTTTAAGAAAAGCAAGACATGGGACGAGAGTTTTTTATATCGCTGGAAATCATGATGAAATTTTAAGAAAATTTATTCCTATTAATCTTGGAAATGTTGAAATTTTAAATCAATTAATTCATGAAGGGATTAATGGAAAAAAATATTGGGTTGTTCACGGTGATCAATTTGATGGAATTATAAGATATGCCAAATGGTTATCTATGTTAGGTTCCATTGCCTATGAAGCGCTAATCGCTTTTAACCGTTACTTAAATTATTTTAGAAGACGATTTGGCAAAGAGTATTGGTCTTTATCAAAATACATGAAGTTTAAAGTTAAAAATGCTGTAAAATTTATTAGTGAATTTGAAGAATTAGTTGTTGAGTCTGCAAAAAAACAAAAAGCAGATGGCGTGATCTGCGGTCATATCCATCACCCTGCCATGGAAAATATGAAAGACGTGGAATATAAAAATTGTGGTGATTGGGTTGAAAGCTGCACAGCTTTAGTTGAACATTTTAATGGAGAGTTTGAACTCATTCATTGGTTAGATAAAAGAAAAGAGATCTTAGCCGATGCTTATGTTGAAGAACAATTTCAAGAGATCCAACAAGAGAAGATAAGAATTGTATCTTAAACTTAGTGAATCCTTATAAAATTTTAATCATTACTGATGCCTGGTATCCTCAAACCAATGGTGTAGTACGAACCATGGATAATCTAGGTCAACAACTTCAAAAACGAGGCCATCAAGTAAAATATATTACGCCAAATGAATTTATTACTGTCCCTATGCCGACCTATCCTGAAATTCGATTAGCTCTAAATGCATGGCCAAAAATTAATAAAATGATTAAAGCATACAACCCTCAAGTGGTTCATATTTCTACGGAAGGCCCACTTGGTTTTTTTGGAAGAAAATATTGTCACAAAAATAATATTAAGTTCACAACTTCCTATCATACAAAATTTCCAGATTATGTTTATGCTAGAACAAAAATTCCTGTTAACTTTTCTTATCGTTTTATGAGATTTTTTCACAAACACTCTCAATCTATTTTAGTCACAACACAAACTATGAAAAAAGAATTAGCTGAAAATGGTTTTGATGAAAATAAACTTAAAGTTTGGACTAGAGGGGTTGAGCACGATGTGTTTGGGAACGGTACCAAAGTAAAAGATTTTAAAGGTCCGGTTTGGATTTATGTGGGAAGAGTTGCTATTGAAAAAAATATTAAAGCCTTTTTAGATTTAGATGTTGAGGGAACAAAAATTATTGTAGGTGATGGTCCTCAAATGAATGAAGTTAAAAAAAAATATCCTCATGTTATTTTTACAGGCATGTTGGGTGATAAAGATATTGCAAATTATTTGGCATCTAGTGATGTTTTTGTATTTCCAAGCAAAACAGATACCTTTGGCATTGTGCTTATTGAAGCGCTAGCTGCAGGACTTCCGATTGCTGGTTACAAAGTTCCAGGTCCTATTGATATTACAGGAGGTACTGAAATCGACAGCTTAGATGATGATTTAAAAACTTCAGCTTTAAAGTCTTTAAAAATTGATAAATCTAAATGTAAAGCATTAGCCCAAAAATATACTTGGGAAGAATGTGCTAAAATTTTTGAAGAAAATTGTTTTCCTAATTATTAAAACTTCTCTCACCTTTAAGAGTCACTAGTCTAAGTTCTTCTGCAATTTCAGAATTTCCCATACCAAGGTATTGCGATGTATGAAGAGAGGGGAGGCATACAGCTTTAAAAAATTTATTTCTTTTATTTAACAGTTCTCTAGCAAATAATATTCTACGAAGCGGATAATGAATTAAACCTATAATATGAAAGAAAAAACTATTTTCACCATTAAAATAAACAGGGCAAATAGTTGCTTTAGTTTTTCTGACAATTGCTCCTAAAATAGATTGCCACTTTTTCTCTACAGCTTTTCCAAACAACTTTTCTCTCGTTGCTACTTCTCCCGAGGGAAAAATAATTAAAGCACCACCGTTTTCAACATAGTGAATGGCATTATCTTTTGATTGTAAGTTAAATTTAATACTTTCTCGTTTTCCATCAAGCTTTAATGGAAAAAGATAGGGTCGTATTAAATCAACTTGTGAAATTTCATCATTAATTAAAATTCTGTAATCCGATCTTTTTTTTGAAACTGTATTTGCAATAATTAAACCATCTACTAAGCCAAAAGGGTGATTGCAGACAATTATCACTCCACCGGTTTCAGGAATACGTTCTGCATGTAAAATAGAATATTGAATATTAAAAAGTTGAAGAGTTTTGTTCCATAAGTTTTCCCTCAACTCTGGATCATTATAATATTTTTGATAAATTTTTTTTAAATATGAAAAACCAAATACCCAAGCTATCAACGATTTCACTTTTTAAGTTTTATATAAATTTTTTAAGATAAGTTTCGCTGATATTCTTATAAGGTAAATAAATGAAAATATCTGTAGTTTTTACAATTTTATCTACAACCGCACCATCACCGATTTTAGCGCCTAATCTGAGGTAAGCTTTAACAAGGGTTGGCAGATTTTTAACGATAGATAATTCTGAAACATTTTCTAAACTTGCAATATTCATATCAACTTTATGATGGTCGAGTGCTGAGACCCTAATATTTTCATCCATTAAAAATTTTTGATATAAATATGTTAATTCTGTTTTAATAGCTTCAGGTTGATCATTTAAAAAACTTGCCATTCCAAATAAAACATCAATGTTATTTTCCAAGATGTAATGATGAATTTTTTTCCACATAAATTGTAAGACATTTTTTTTTCTAAAATTTTGATGAATGCACGATCTACTCAGTTCAAGCAAATTCTGTCCTTCGTGGTTATTAATCATTTTATCAATATGAAACTCTTCTTTAGAATAAAAACCACATTTTTGTGCTGAAGCACTATTTAATAATCTATAGGTTCCAACAACTTTTGTTTTTGAAAATTTACTTTTTTTATGGGTAACAATTAGATGATCAGCAAATGGATCAAATCGATCAGAATCTCGCTTAAAATATTTTAATGTTAAAAGTTTTCGATCACGCTCTGAGAAAAACACTTTATATCGGAGGCGTTGTGCCAGTTTAATTTCTTTTTGATTTTCAGCAAAATAACAATCAAGTTTTGGAACAAAAAAGTTTGAAGTTATGATATTAACTTTTTTAGCGAAAGGAACTTTGGTTAATAATTCTGCTGACATGGATTGCCTGTTAGTCTGATTTCATTTCAGTAAAATGACGAATATGTTTCAGTATTATGACTGTGGTTAAAATGGTATAAAAGCTAAAGAAAATGGAATTTTTACTAATTTTTAATTACTTTATATTTGCTGGATTATATCAAATTCAAAATATTAATTTTACTGCATTAGCCATACTTGTAATAACAAATACAGTTGGTCTAATCTTTTATTTTCTCAACAAAAAAAACCAAAATATTTCTAGCTCAACAAACAAAACAAACAGTCAAACTATTGTTTCTTCAAAATCCTATTCATCTGAAGATATTGAAAATCAATTAATTAATGAGATCGAAGATTACATTTTATTTATAAATTCATTCAATGCTATTTCTGCAGCCAATAAAGCGGCCAAAAGTTTTTATGGGGATATTATAGGAAAAAATTTATCAAGTTTTTTAAGAGCACCAGACTTATTAGACAAAATTGAGAAATGTCGAGATGAGCGAGTAAACGAATATTTGGAGTTTGAGATTAATCTTCCAACTTATAGTTTTTTTAGATTAACCATTGTTCCTCTGAGTCAAAAGAACGTTTTAATTGTCGTGAAGGACTATACAGATGTAAAAAAATCTGAACAGCTAAGATCAGACTTTGTTGCAAACGTTAGCCATGAACTTAAAACTCCACTTGTTTCAATTAAAGGGTTTTTAGAGACGATTTCTAATTCTGCAAAAGATGATCCTAAAGCTCAAGAAAAGTTTATAAAAATTATGCAAGAGCAAGCCAATAAAATGGAAATTTTAATTTTGGATTTAATGTCTTTGAGTAGAATTGAGATGCAAGAACATATTCAACCTGATGGCAAAGTAGATATGAAAGAAATCATTTCAAACATTCAAAAGATCCCAAACAAAATTATAAGTAAAAAAAATATAAATATTAATTTTAAAATTGAAGATAACTTACCCTTTATTAGAGGTGATTATGATAAATTGAGTGAAGTGGTGCAGAATATTTATGACAATGCTATTAAGTATACCAAAGAAAATACAACTATAGATATATTATTAAAATCTAAGCCTGAGAAGTTTTCAAACGGATCTGTTTTTTTATCAATCAAAGATGAGGGAATTGGAATTGCTAAAGAAGAAATTCACCGTGTTACCGAGAGGTTTTATCGTTCCGCAAATGCAAAAAAAAATATGATTCAAGGAACAGGTTTAGGATTAGCAATTGTTAAACACATTGTTAATCAACATCGAGGTGAGTTAGAAATAAACAGTAGACTTAATGAAGGAAGTGAGTTTATAATTCATTTACCTTTATATGAAACGTCTAGTTAATGTTTTTTGTTTAGTTTTAAGTATTTCTCTGTTTCAGTATTCGTCAAAAGCAACTGAAAAAGAAGTGGTCATCAATTTAATGCAACGACCCTTAAATTATCTTGATCTAGGTATCATGAACTTAGAAAAGGATATGGAAAAAGCAGTGGACCGGATTATATCAAAATATACTTCACCATCGCTTACCAATTTATTTCGAGACAGAGTAGAAGAATTTGAGATGTCAGTCGTTTATAACTGGAGAAAAACTGCAGTCATAGCTTCTTTATCGATACCTGTTTCAAAAGGTTTATCTGTCGACGATTATTTAAGCACAAGTAACCGTTGCAGAGAAATTTTTGATCATTTGCGATTTACTCTTCTTAGAGAGCAACCAGAATCCACACTTTCAGTCTCACAAGTTGCCTCTTATTTAGTAGAGCGATTTTATCCTCCATCGAATCAACCGTGGACACTTCCAGAAGACTATAGAAAATCTCTTGTTAAATTGGTTTTACTTGAGATTGTTCTGCGGCCAACAAATAAGTATGCGTTATCTAGCTCAGTTGGGCCGGTATCTTGCATTGGCAATTTATCCGATCAGGTTGAAAGTATCAAAATTGTACATGATTCAACTAAACAGTGAGCATTTTAATAAAACTGTAACAATTCCTTAATATTAGTGCCACTGCTTAAAATTATAAGACGCGCACATTTAAACTTTAATTAAAGGAAGAAAAATGAAAAAACTTAACTTTGTATTATCTCTATTAGTTGCAGTTGCTATTTCTGGTGCTGCTTCAGCTAGAGATCAAATCAAAATCGTTGGTTCATCTACAGTATACCCTTACGCAACAGTAGTTGCTGAAAAATTTGGTAAGTCTGGATTTAAAACTCCAGTTATCGAATCGACTGGTACTGGTGGAGGAATGAAACTATTTTGCGCAGGTGTTGGAACTCAGCATCCTGATATCACTAACGCATCAAGAGCAATTAAATCAAAAGAAAAAGCTCTTTGTGCTAAGAACGGTGTAAAAGATATCGTTGAAATTATCGTTGGTAACGACGGAATTTCTTTTGCTCACTCTACTAAAGCAAAAGCAGTTAACTTCAAAAAAGAACATTTATGGAGAGCTTTAGCTCACGATGTAGATGTGAATGGTAAACTTGTTGCTAATCCTTACAAAAAATGGAGTGATATTGATAAATCATTACCAAATTTTGGAATCAAAATTTTAGTGCCACCACCAACATCAGGAACTAGAGATGCTTGGAACTCATTAGTAATGGGTAAAGGTTGTTCAAAAGCAGCAAAAGCAGCTTTTGAAGCAGCTGGTAAAAAAGCTAAAAAAGCTTGTGCTAAGTTAAGAGAAGATGGTTTAGCAATTGAAGCAGGTGAAAACGATACATTAATCGTTAACAAACTTGCAGCTGATCCAGAACTATTCGGTTTATTCGGATACTCTTACCTAGTAGCTAACAAAGATAAAATCAAAGCAGCTAAAATCGAAGGTAAATTACCTTCATTAGCTTCTATTCAAGATTACTCATACCCAATCGCGAGACCATTATTCTTCTACGTGAAGAAAGCTCACGTTGGTGTTGTGCCAGGAATCAAAGAATACTTAGCTGAGTTTACTGCAAAAGGAACAATGGGTCCAAAAGGTTATTTAACTGATATTGGATTAGTTCCTTTAGATGACAAAACTTACAAAAAAGTAAGAACTGCTGGAACTAAGTTAAACACAATCAAGTTAAACTAGTTTTAAGTTCACAATCTGAGGGCCTAATTTTAGGCCCTCAAAAAAACAAACTTAGAGGACAAATTTTGAATACCATACTTCTTACTGCACTAGTTCTCTTTGGAATTTCAAGTTTCTATTTTGGAAAATCAAGAATCAAAAAAATTGTAGCCGTCAATAATACGATTGAGCTAAAAGCTCTTCCACATTTTTACGGTTATTACCAAGCCTTATGGTGTGCAGTGCCAGCTTTTTTAATTATTGCTTTTTGGACAATATTTGAACCGATTATTGTTAAAAATTTAGTGATGAGCAAAGTTCAAAGCTTCACACTTACTGAATTATCAAGAGATGAGATAAATTTAATTTTTTCTCAAATTGTATCTCTGGCCCAAGGTACTTTCACAGGACAAGCAACTCCAGTCATAGAGACTGGTGCGAAAACTTATCAAAATTTATTATCTATTTCAGAAGGTGCAAAAATTGTTTTGTTTTTTTGCGCAATCATCGCAACATCACTTTTTGCATATAACAAAATAAATAAAAATGTTCATGCAAGAGAAGGTGTTGAAAAAATCTTTACGGTCATATTATTTTTATCTTCCGTTGCTGCTATTTTAACAACAGTTGGAATTATATTTTCGTTATTATTTGAAACCATACAATTTTTTACAAAAATCAATCCATTAGATTTTTTCTTTGGTTTAAGCTGGTCACCTCAAAAAGCATTTATCAGTGATCCTGCTAACCTTACACCTCAAGAAGCAAAAGATTTAAAAGAAGCATTTGGTGCAGTTCCCCTTTTTGCAGGAACAGCTTTTATTGCTTTTATTGCTATGTGTGTTGCGGTTCCTATTGGTTTATTTTCAGGAATTTATTTGGCTGAATATGCAACCACAAAACAAAGAAAATGGGGAAAACCGATTATTGAAATTTTAGCGGGTGTTCCAACGGTTGTTTATGGATTTTTTGCAGCCTTAACAGTTGGGCCGTTTTTTAGAGTGATTGGAGATAGTCTAGGAATTGATGTTTCATCTGAAAGTGCATTAGCAGCAGGTCTTGTGATGGGTGTCATGATTATTCCCTTTGTGTCTTCATTGTCCGATGATGTGATTAATGCAGTTCCGCAATCTTTAAGAGAAGGTTCTTATGCTATGGGCGCTACAAAATCTGAAACTATAAAAAAAGTAGTATTTCCAGCTGCGCTTCCAGGAATTGTTGGATCAATTCTGCTTGCAGTTTCAAGAGCGGTAGGAGAAACAATGATTGTTGTGATGGCAGCAGGACTTGCGGCCAACTTAACTATCAATCCATTAGACGCAACGACAACAATTACAACTCAAATTGTTATGATTTTGGTTGGAGACCAAGAGTTTACAAGCGCAAAAACTCAAGCAGCATTTGCGCTGGGTTTAACATTGTTTGTTTTAACTTTAATTTTAAACTTCATTGCACTTCGAATAGTGAAAAAATATAGAGAAAAATATGACTAGAGAACAAAGAATAAAAAAAAGATATCAGGCTGAAAAACGTTTTAGAATGTTAGGCATAGGTTCTATTGCGATTGCAATCTTTTTCGTTTTATTGTTGTTATTCAAAGTTTTTTCTACTGGCAGTACAGCTTTTATAAAAACGACAATCCAAACGGAAGTTGATTTCAATAAAGAACTTTTAGAGCTTGGAGACGTTCAGAATCCAACAATTGACCAAATAAAATCAGCAGAATTTTTTGATGTTACATATAACGCAGCTACGGGGTTATATCCTTATTCTAATGCCGATGAAGAGAGAAATGTTAAACAATTATTAAGTGGAAATTATGAGGTTGAGATCAAAAACTATTTGATAAATCATCCTGATGTTCTTGGAAAAAAAGTAACTATTGAGTTAACAGCATCTGATGATTTAGATCAATTACATAAAGGAAACTTTCCCAGAGATATTCCAGAAGACCGAAGACGTTTAAATAATTTTCAACTTAATATTTATGACAATTTAGTAGAACAAGGAAAAATAGGAACAGCTTTTAGTAATTATTTTTTCTTCCATGGAGATTCCAGAGATCCTGAGATCGCAGGAGTTGCTGGCGCTGTTATAGGATCATTCTTTTCCATTATTATCTGTTTGTTAATTGCTTTTCCAATTGCTCTTATGGCTGCAGTTTATTTAGAAGAATTTGCACCAAAAAATACAGTTACAGACATTATTGAAATTAATATTAACAATCTTGCAGCAGTACCATCGATTGTTTTCGGGTTACTGGGGCTTGGTGTTTTGCTTGGAGTTTTTGGATTGCCAAGATCAACGGCCTTAGTTGGTGGAATAACACTATCTTTGATGACATTACCTACAATTATCATTGCATGTCGAGCATCTCTTAAAGCTGTACCTCCATCGATAAGAGAAGGTGCTTTAGCAGTTGGAGCCTCAAAAGTGCAAACAGTTATGCATCATGTCGTACCGCTTGCAATGCCTGGGACATTATCAGGAACCATTATTGGACTTGCTCAAGCTTTAGGAGAAACAGCTCCCTTGTTATTAATTGGAATGGTTGCATTCGTTGTAGATGTTCCAAGCGTTCCAACAGACCCATCAACCTCTTTACCAGTCCAAATTTATTTATGGTCTGAATCTGCTGAAAGAGGTTTCGTAGAAAAAACATCAGCAACAATCATGTTACTGATTGGTTTTTTAATCATAATGAACTCTCTAGCAGTATGGGCTAGACAAAAATTTGAAAGGAAATGGTAAAATTATGAACCAAAAAATTACCTCAAAGGGTGTCTCAGTTTTTTACGGAGACAAACAAGCATTATTTGATGTTGATTTAAATATTGCAGAGAAACAAGTGACAGCCATGATTGGTCCGTCTGGATGTGGAAAATCAACCTTCTTAAGATGCTTAAATCGTATGAATGATGTGATTGATATATGTCGTGTGCAAGGCTCTATTGAAATGGATGGTCAAAATATTTACGACAAATCTGTAGATGTTGTGCAGCTACGAGAAAAGGTTGGAATGGTTTTTCAAAAGCCAAATCCTTTTCCAAAAAGTATATACGAAAATGTTTCTTATGGACCGAATATTCATGGAATTGCAAAAGACAAAACTCATATGGATGAGATTGTTGAAACAAGTTTAAAAAAAGCAGCAATTTGGGAAGAGGTTAAAGATAGATTAGATCAGCCGGGCACAGGATTATCAGGTGGTCAGCAACAAAGATTATGTATCGCAAGAGCAATATCTATTAATCCAGATGTCATTTTGATGGATGAGCCTTGTTCAGCACTTGATCCAATTGCAACAGCAAAAATAGAAGAACTGATTGATGAGTTAAAAGCAACATATACTATTGCAATCGTTACACACTCGATGTCACAAGCGGCTAGAGTATCTCAATATACAGGTTTCTTTCATCTAGGAAAGTTGATTGAATTTAATACAACAGATAAACTATTTAAGAATCCTGATAATAAAATGACACAGGATTATATTACAGGAAGGTTCGGTTAATTATATGGCAGATCATTTAGTCAAATCATACGATGAGCAATTAAGTATTTTAACAAATACTATTGCTAAAATGGGAGCACTTGCTGAAAAACAAATTAAAGACTCTACCGAAGCTTTGTTAACGAATGACCAAGAATTCGTTGACGAGATTGTTGGAAAAGATGATCGAATTGATGAACTTGAAAAAGACATTGAAAGTCAAGTTGTGAATTTGATTACCATGAGACAGCCTATGGCGATTGATCTAAGAGAAACAGTTTCTGCGATGAAAATTTCAGGAGATCTTGAGCGAATTGGTGATCTTGCAAAGAATATTGCAAAACGTTCAAGACACGTAACAATCAATCTTCCAGAAGATATTAAAAAAACAGTTGGAGCAGCTTCTGAAAAAGTTCAGAAGAATTTAAAATCTGTTCTTGATGCTTTTGTTAATCGTGATGCTAAAGCTGCAGAAGTGGTTTGGAATTCTGACGAAGAAATTGATAATTTGATAGATATATCAATGAACTCAGTTACCAAATTTATGGAAACTGGTAATGGTAATATAAAACCTGCAACTCATCTTTTATTTATGTCTAAAAATTTAGAGCGTATGGGTGATCACGCAACAAATATTGCTGAAACCGTTTATTATTTGGTGACGGGTGAGGATATTGAAGGCGATAGACCCAAAGGTCAATCCGATATAGTATCAGGTCAATAGATACATTTAAAATTATGAGTGCAACTATTGCCGTTGTTGAAGACGAAAAGTCGATATCGACTTTAATTCAATATAATTTAGAAAAAGAGGGTTTTAAAGTTCACACTTCTGAAACTGGGGAAGAGGGTTTTGAACAAATTAAAAAAAACTTGCCTGATTTAGTCATTCTAGACTGGATGTTACCTGATTTATCTGGAATTGATATTTGTAAACAAATTAAAAGAGATCACAAACTCAAATCTATCCCTATCATTATGTTAACTGCAAAAGATGAAGAGAGCGATAAAATCAGAGGATTTGAAACAGGTGCGGATGATTATGTAACCAAACCTTTTAGTACCAAAGAATTAATACTTCGGATTCAAGCTATGTTAAAAAGGGTTAAACCTGCATTAACTGAAGATACTGTAACATTTAAAGATATTAAAATTGATCGATTAGCAAGAAGAGTTTATCGAGATGAAAAAGAAATTAAACTTGGACCAACAGAATATAATTTATTAAATTTTTTTATTAAAAATCCAACTCGAGTCTACTCTAGAGAGCAGCTCCTCAATCAAGTATGGGGGAATGAAATCTATGTAGAAACAAGAACAGTTGATGTTCATATCAGACGTCTTCGTAAAGCTATTAACTTAGATGGAAAAGACGATCTGATTAGAACCGTAAGATCAGCAGGTTACGCGCTAGATTCTCAGTAAAAATCTTTAGGTTTTATAAAACCATCAAGAATACCATCACCAAATTCTATTCTACTCCAAGAAACTTTTTTAAAAACAATTGTTGCAATGGCTGCAGTACTAAATTTTTCTAACAATATTTTTGAGCTATCTGTTAAATCTGAACAAAGTTGAAAAGTTAAATTTTTAACAGTTGGCTCATGATTTAAAATTAAGATACTTTTATATTTATCTTTTGTGGACTGAATGCTTGTTAGCAGATCTTTAGGAGATGCGAGGTAGTGCTCTTTTTTAATTTTCTTTTTTTTTAAATTAAGATCTTTGATGTATTTAAAAGTTTGTTGAGTTCTTTCAGCGCCAGAAACGTAAGCAAAATCAAAAAACATTCCTTTTTTTTTCATTATTTTTTTCATGAGCTTTGCATTATGCCTGCCGCGTTTATTGAGGGGTCTTTGAAAATCGTTTAAACTTGGATCATCCCAGCTAGATTTTGCATGTCGCATGACATATAAAGTTAACATTTCTAATATATATTAAGTTTAGATTAAAGATTTATGACAAGCAAATACAACAATCGTGAGATTTCATGGCTAGAATTTAATTCTAGAGTTTTATCTGAAGCTAATAATCAAGATTTACCATTATTTGAAAGAGTTCGTTTTTTATCAATTGCATCAAATAATCTAGATGAATTTTATATGGTGCGCGTTGCCGGCGTTTATGCTCAACTTAAAGAAAAAATTAAGCATCAAACTATTGATGGTCTTACGCCAAAAGAGCAGTTAAAAAAAATAAAACAAAAAACAAATGAATTATTAAAAAAATCTAATGAAAACTGGTCAAAGTTAAAAAAAGAATTATCGAATGAAGGTATTTTTTTTAAAAATTTCAACAGCTTAACTCAAGATGAACAATCAAAATTATATCAAATTTTTAAAGCTAATGTTTTTCCTGTTTTAACACCTCAAGCAATTGATCCTTCACATCCATTTCCTTTTTTATTTAATCAAGGACACTTTTTATTAATGGAAATGAACAAAAGGGGAAAAAAGAAATCAATTTATTCTATTATTGTCTTACCCAAAAACCTCAAAAGATTTTACGATGTAAGCATATCAGAGACTGTTAAAAACTATGTCTCATTAGAAGAGATGGTCAGTTCTTATGCATCAGAACTTTTTTCGGGTTACGAAGTTAAAAATTATCTTTCTGCAAGGGTGACACGAGATAGTGATATTGAAGTTGAAGAAGAAGCTGAGGATTTAGTTGTATTTTATGAAAAAGCTCTAAAAAAAAGAAAGCGAGGAAGAATAGTTAGATTAGAGCTTCGAAAAGGATCTAATAATAATTTAAAAAAATTTTTAATGAAAAAATTAAAAGCAGACTCTGAAACTGTAGATGAGATTGAAGAGTTTGTAGGAACTCATGAAATTTCACAAATCATTAAAGAAGGTAAAAAAGAATACTATTTTAAAAAATTTAACCCTCGAGAAGTTGAGCGTATCCATCAATATGAAGATGATTATTTTGCTGCTATTCGATCAAAAGATATGATTGTACATCACCCATATGAAACGTTTGACGCGGTTATTCAATTTTTAAATCAGGCTGCTAATGACCCAAAGGTTCAAGCAATTAAGCAAACATTATATAGAACAACATTAGACTCGCCAATCGTGAGAGCTTTAAAGCAAGCAGCAGAAAATGGAAAGTCAGTAACTGCGGTTGTAGAGATTAAAGCAAGATTTGATGAAGAGGCAAATATTAGTCTAGCAAAATCTTTAGAACGATCAGGTGTTCAAGTTGTCTATGGTTTTGTCCACCTCAAAACACATGCCAAAGCAAGTTTAGTTGTTAGATCTGAAGAGAATGGGTTAAAAAACTATATTCATATTGGAACTGGAAATTATCACCCGATCAATGCAAAAATTTATACAGACTTATCTTTATTTAGTGCAGACCCTGGTTATGGTGAAGACGTACAGAAATTTTTTAATTTTGTAACAGGCTACGGTGACCCTGGCCAATTAGAAAATTTGATATTAGCACCCAAATTTTTAAGACCTAAGTTGCATGAGATGATCAATCAAGAAATTGAAAATGCAAAAATTGGAAAACATGCGGAAATATGGGCTAAAATGAATTCGTTAGTTGATCCTAAAATTATAGATCATTTTTATGAAGCTTCAAAATATGGAGTTAAAATTCATTTATTTGTAAGAGGAATTTGTTGTTTAAGACCTCAGGTTAAAAAATTATCTGAAAATATTTTTGTTAAAAGTATTGTTGGAAGGTTTTTAGAACATTCCAGAATTTATTGTTTCGCAAATGGTGAGGAAATGCCATCACGAAAAAACAAAGTATTTATTTCCTCAGCTGATTTAATGCCTAGAAATTTAGATCGTCGTTTGGAAATTTTGCTTCCAATTAAAAATGAAACGGTACACGCTCAGGTTTTAGATCAAATTATGATGGCTAATTATAGAGACGAGAAACTTAGCTGGGAATTAAAAGATAAAAAATATTCTAAAATTAAATCGGGCAAGGATGCTTTTTCAGCGCATGAGTATTTTATGAACAATCCAAGCTTGTCCGGTCAGGGCAAATCATTTATTAAAGATAGTGTAACCAATCTACAAAATATAAATGTTACTTCAAAAAGTAATTAAAAAACAAATTTTTGCGGCTAAAAAAGAAGCTGTCATAGATCTTGGATCAAACTCAATTCGAATGTTAATATTTGAAGATTTCAATAAGTCTCAAATCCCAATTTTTAATGAAAAAGCAGTCTGTTCGTTAGGTAATACCTTATCTTTAACCGGTAAACTTGACCCCTTAGGAGTTCAGTATTCTTTGAGCGTTTTAGAAAGATTTAATAATATTTTACAAAATGCAAAAGTTAATGATGTTTATATTTTTGCAACAGCTGCAGTTCGTGATGCAAAAGATGGAGAGCATTTTAAGCAAGTTGTTGAAAAAATATTTAATAAAGAAGTTGAAGTTTTAACTGGAGATCAAGAAGCAGAAAGATCGGCCAATGGAGTGATCCTTGGATATGAAAAAGTTAATGGTATCATCGCAGATCTTGGAGGGGGCAGTTTAGAACTAGCTAGAGTAAAAAATAATGTTATTGAAAAAAAAGCTTCTCTTCAAATAGGTGTCTTGAGATTATTTAATCAACCTAAGAAAAAAAAATCAAAAAAAATTAATGAAATCATTTCTCAAGAACTGGACTCAATTAGTTGGTTAAAAAAAACAAAGGCTAAGAATTTATATGTTGTTGGTGGAGTTTGGAGAGCATTATTGAAAGCAGATATTTTTTTAAAAAAATATCCATTAAATGTGCTCCATCAATATGACATCACAAATGAAGAGGCGATCGAATTGTGTGATTTGCTTGACGATAAAAAGAAATTTGCAATTCATAAATTAGATCAAATTACAAAGTCTCGTACAAATTATATTCCTATCGCAACAAATATTTTAAAACAGCTTGTATTACTTGTAGGCCCTGAAAAAATTAAGTGCTCAATTTCTGGTGTTAGAGAAGGAACTTTAATGCAAAAAGCAAATTACAATTTATTAGAACATGATCGTTTAGATAGTTTTATTGAGTATGCAGCTTTTAAAACAGGTGATTATGGGGAAAATTATTTAAAATATTATAATTTTATAAAAGATATTTTTACGGATAATGAAAATTTTCCAGTGAGATTACTTAAGCCTGTTTGTTCACTAAGTAATATGGACTGGGGGCTTGGGGCTTTCCAAAAAGCAGAGTTAGTTTTTTCTCAAATTATCAATACCCCAGCACTAGCCCTTGGTCATAATGATAGAGTTAAAGTTGCCCTAGCAGGATTTTGGAGGCATTGTTCAGTTAAATATTATCCGGATCGTGAATTTTTAAAACTATTATCCAATAATGAAATATTAATTGCAAAACAAGTTGGTGCTGCACTAAGATTAGCGTCTGGGATTGCAGCTATTTCTACGATCTTTTTAGATAATTTATCTCTTACGAAGAAGGGAAATACTTTGGTACTGTCTGTACCTAATGAACATTCTTTGATTGTTACGAAAACAGTTCAAAAGAGATTGAAGTCCTTATCCAAAGAAATGGACTTGGACTTCAAAATTTTTTACTCTTAAATTATAAATTAGTTATTTAAAGACGCTGTAGATGTTATTTCTGTATTTTTCTTAGCTTGTTTTTTTGCTTTTTTCTCAGCAGCTTTTTTTTCAATTCCTGCAATTTTCACATCAATTTTTGAAAGCTTTTTTTCTTTCGCGCTTATTTTGTTTTTAAGCTTACTGATAGATTTTAAAATTTTATTTTTTTTTCCTTCTTGTTTTTTTAACTTTTTCTTCATGTTACTTCCCCTTCGTTAATTTGAGAAAGTTTATAATATAAATTTAAATTTTGTAAAATTTTTTAAGAACAACTAGGGCAGTAATTGCACCTAAGAATTGTGATATTACAAAGGGTGTAATGCTTGAAAAATGTATTCCAGTAAATGTATCTGTTAGCGTTCTGGCAATAGATACTGCGGGATTTGCAAAAGCGGTTGAGGACATAAACCAAATTCCAGCACCAATATAAAGCCCGACCAATGCTGCAATCACTTCAGTTTTGTTGTTCTGGTTTAATAAAATAATCATTAACAAACCAAAGGTAGATAAAATTTCTGATAAGTTGAGTTGAAATCCACTTCTGTATTTTGATGAAAGGTCAATCGCATCTAAACCAAATATGATATTAGCAATCATCACCCCTGCGCATGCCCCAATGACTTGCATGAATATATAAATAATCGCTTCATTTAACTTTATTTTTTTAAGTAATAGCATGACTAAAGTTACTGCAGGATTAAAGTGAGCGCCTGATCGTTTTCCAAAAGTGATAATTAAAAAAGTAAGTGTAAATCCTATAGCTAATGAGTTGGCTAATAAGACAACGCCTTCATTTTGAGATAGGTTTTGTCCCATAATACCTGATCCAACTATTGATAACAAAAGGATTAACGTTCCAAGAAATTCGGAGAAATATTTTTCTGATATTCTCACGAAGTTAGAAATTCTTTTTCAATTTTTTCTTTAATGATATCAAAAACTCTTTGAAACTCATTTAATTTTTCCTCATCACTTCCCTGGAAAGCTGCGGGGTCTTCAATGTCCCAATGAATTTTTTTAGGAGATCCTGGATAAATAGGACAGGTTTCGTTTGTGGCGTTATTACAAACAGTGACCACAAAATCAAAATCCATATTTTTAAAAGCATCCCAAGACTTACTTGATGTATTCTCGTAATTGATATTATTTTTTTTTAAGACTTGTATGGAAAATGGATTGACTGTTCCTGTGGGTTTCGAACCAGCGCTATGTGCTCTATATTTCCCTTCTCCTATTTGATTCATTAGACATTCTGATATAATAGATCTTGCAGAGTTCCCTGTGCAAAGAAACAAAACTTTTTTCATAACTCCTAGTATTACGAATTTGTTACAGAATTATTAAATGCAAAAATATTTTAGAAAAAAATCAGGAATTAACAACCTTGGCTTGTTTGCTAAAACCGATATTAAAAAAGGTGAGAAGGTGATTGAGTATAAAGGAAGAAAATT
>Ga0209653_1001440_pt1 | contig 19083 bp, 16 predicted proteins | sample SaaInl6LU_22_DNA_FD_184644 | JGI IMG/M metagenome (GOLD analysis project Ga0209653, IMG submission 184644) | Marine microbial communities from expanding oxygen minimum zones in the Saanich Inlet - ESP_116LU_22_DNA (SPAdes) (version 2) | ecosystem: Environmental > Aquatic > Marine > Intertidal...
GCATTTCCGTCGGTGATGGTCGTCGCAGAAAACTTCGTTACACCGCTCAAGGTGTTTGTGGTATCATCCATTGGAGACATCCACTTACCGGCACCGTTCGTAAGGGTAGAACCATGGGTAGTTAGGGAAGACATCGATAGCGAAGATACGTTTAAAATCTTGCTTAACCCGTCGGCTTTCATCGCCAAAGAACCAACCCCGCTCATACCAGAAGATACGAGAGTCATATCACCGATGGTACCGTTACCGATTGTCCCCTTAATAGCATCTATATCCTGGACACTTGTTAAACTTCCATTATTAAGAGTTGCAACATCGTCTGTGATTGTTGTGGAAGATATAGATGTAATGCCAGTCAATGAGTTGTCACCACTGACAGCTGTCATCCACTTACCACCACCTGCTGTAATGCTGGCAATTCTGCTAGGCATCAAAGAAATTTCCAATCCATTGGTGATACTACCTTGTTTCAAGTCGAGCTTTCCGCTGGAAAGAGCCACTGTACCGTCTGTGAAATGTCCAGCCGTCACCGTACCTACACCAGAGATGTTATTATTAGATACGTTCACGTTGCCTGATGTAATGATGGTAGAATCAATGGTTGCGAGGCCTGTCAACGTATTTTCGCTTAAAGTGGCTTTGTTAATTGAACCTACCACAAGGCTTTTAGTAAGGGTCATGACGTTGGTCGCGGTTGTTGTTGTGTCTACGTTATGAGTGACAGTGAAGTTGTTAGATTTGATTTCATTCGAAATCAAGGAACTAACCCCGGTAATGTTATTACCAGTGACATTTACTTCACCGGATGTAATGGTAGAACCACTCAAAGAAGTGAGCCCGGTAATCTTGTTACCTACGGAATTGATCACGGCTCCAGATTCACCGAGTTGTACGGTACCTGTGAGAGTACCAAGCGTGAGCGTCGTCGTAGAACCTAAAGCGAACTCGTTAGAAACATTGATGTTTTTAGATTCGAGAGTACCCTCTGAAGATCCAGATTCACCGCTTATTAAAAGAGTCTTACCAGAAGGACGGATATCGAGATAACCGTTTTCTCCGAGAACATATTGAACTTGAGCAGACATTTGTTTGTATTATAAATGTAGAATTTTTTCCTTAAGTTCTTTTCATCGCATCAATCTGTTCTTGTAAATCCTGAATACACGCAACTAAGACGGAAACCATGTTTGAATACTTCACACCAATGAGGGTTTCATCCTTTGTTCCTGACACAAACTCTGGAAATACTTCTTTCACCTCTTGTGCGATGAAACCTATTTCGTGCGAATCGTCTCGTTTCCAATCGAAAGACACGGGTCTTAACTGTTTCACCTTTTCGATTATATTCTTCTTGTCGAGTGTCTCTACATTTTTCTTCACACTCCTATCTGATATTTGCACTAAATCTCCTACTATGAGATTATCCACGCTAAACGTATCAGAAGCCACAATATCCGTTTTCAATTCATGGATACGGGCCGTCCCCATCACCGTGATATCACCGAATGTCCCCTTGTTGTCAACAGTGACATCGTTTTTAAATGCGGCGTCACCTCTCACCTCTATGTTACTCGATGTCTGAATGGTACTCGCTGTGATAGAATTGCTCGCATTTATATTTTGAACGTTCGCGTCTCTATGTGTCTGTACGCTACCAGTAACGATGAGATCACCTAGCATTTTTGTATTCTTTCCGATTTCAACCTCGCCTGTAATTTTTACATCATCGCGTAATTGCGTGTTCCCCATCGTCGTCAATTGGTAAAAGAAACCTTCGCGTCCGGAAATTTCAGACGATGTGTAAATATCCCCTTGTGTTGTAAATCCCCCAGATAATTCTAAATTTGATGCTCGAACTGTCTGTGCGTTTATAGGCTGATTGAAATATGTCTCGTCGTTAAATACGGCATTTTCGTATCGCATGTTTTGCACCTCGAGGGTATCCGCTTTTAATACCCCTTCAACAGTGACATTCTTTTTACAATCAAGGTCGACTTCAAATGTACCATTCTTAAAACTAAAAACATCTGTTTGAATTTCACTTGCTCTAATAGCACCATTTACATCAACATCACCGTATACATTCATTCCATCTCCAAATGTAGGCTTCTGTACAAATGTAGCATTCGAAAATGTAAAATCACCTTGAATATCCACATCTGCGAGAGTCGTCTTTCCTAGAACGTTTAAAGCCTGTTTTGCGGTAACACCTTGATTGAATGTCGTTGGGGTATCAAACGCAGCGTTCTTGAAACTAAAAGTACCATCAACATCTACGTCTTTTAAAATCGTTTTCCCGTTGACTGTTAAATCATTGTCAACACGCGTTGGTTTATTGAAAACCGCATTCGAATTAAATATGGCTTGCTTAAAGGATGTACCATTACCACCGAACGTGACGTTATCGAGATTTGTATTCCCTTTTACGCTTAAATTTTGATCTATTATCGCACTCTTTTTGAAACTAAATTCGCCCGTCGCCTCCACATCGGCGACAGTCGTTTTCCCTTTTACTTGTAGTGTATCTTCGAGAGTTACTGGACGATTCGCTGTTGTTTCCGCGTTGATTATCGCTTGTTTAAAACTCATACCATCACCGATGGTGACATTACCCTTCAGTTTTGTATCCTGAGAGGCTTCTAGACCATTCACGAGAATGTCAGATTTGATGTTTATGGTATGCACCATATTGCCTACTATATAATTATATAATTATCTTCGGCACGATGGACATAGACATTAGTTCTTGGAACAAAAGTTTGCATGCGTATGGGATCTGTGTATTCACCACATCCCTTTCGTTTTTACACACATTACACGAACCCACGCCCGTAGTGTAGTCAATAGTCGCCATCATACCACACGTTTTACACACCGGTAGATCGTATGCGTCGGAGTGATCAAATAATCTCTCTTTTAGGAAGGACGATGCACCGTGTGAAATAATCGCATCTCGTTCCATCTCTCCGAACCTCAAACCACCATCCCTACTTCTACCCTCGACTGGTTGCCTCGTGAGAATCTGTATAGGACCCCTAGACCTCGAGTGAATCTTATCATTCACCATGTGTTTCAAACGTTGATAATACGTTGGACCGATGAAAATCTTCGCCTCCATCTTTTCACCGGTCGTACCGTTGTACATCGTCTCGAACCCGTACTTCTGAAACCCAAGAGACCCGAGTTCTTTTGCGATATCTTCGGGATCCAATTCGGTGAAAGGAGTGGCATCCCCGTATTCCCCCTTGATAGAACACACTTTCCCCATGATACATTCAATTAATTGCGCGATTGTCATACGACTGGGCATGGCGTGTGGATTCACGATGATATCCGGATTGATCCCATCGCTCGTGAAAGGCATGTCCTCTTGTCTGTACGTCATACCAATCGTACCCTTTTGTGCGTGACGGCTCGCAAACTTATCACCAACCATAGGCACGCGCATGGAACGAACCTGCGTTTTCACAAGATTCAAACCTTGTTCATTCGTCGTCAAGATCACTTTGTCCACGTATCCATCTTCGTTATGTTTAATAGTAGTACTGATATCCTTCTTTGTATGCCCAAGCGCACTCGGTGTCTGCATACCAAGTGTCTTACCAATCACGACAGCTTCGTTTTCCAATAACGTCCCTGGACTTGCGAAACCATCCGCGTCAATACCAGAGTAATCACCAAACTTCATGGCGACTGTCGTGTTTTTCTCTGGTTTCTCAAAACTTTCTTTCGCAAAATTACCACTTTGCTTTTGCTCATCTTTGTACGTTCTGTAAAAATACGTTCGGAAAAGTCCTCGATCAATCGATGACTGATTCATAATCACTGAGTCTTCCTGGTTATCAATTATACCGAGTTATTGATGTACGCATTTCCTCATACACCAACTCCTGTATTTTCAATATGTACATTATCATCCCGGAATGATATTCACGATGCACATGGTTAGAATACAGCACCTTCTCAGGTGGGTTTAGACTATATCTTAAGCATATTCAATGCCCACTTCCATTTAGTCGTTGAACCTTATCCATATCTCTTCTGAGACTTAGGGTCTTGGCTGCGGATTATCCTAATACCTGTACGATTTTACCATTGAGAAGAGTCATTACCTCTGGTCCTCAATCACGTTTCCATGAAGGAGTGGTTGTACAAGCTTCAGACAATGTATTTATGTATATCTATATCTGGAACGTCCAAGTTGTTTTCTTTTGCAAATCGGAGTACATTTTCACGTTGTTTCGAATATTCACACAGTTTCAAGTTGTCTTTCTTGGATAAATTGTCAGTTGATGTGAGGGGTTGCATATTACTCCAATGACAACACTTTTTCAAATCATCTTCGTCGAGCATATCAAACTTTGATATCGGGATCAAGTGATCAATGTGCCAATATGTTCCCCTATTACTCAAACTCATTTCATCGTCAAACTGAGAAATTATCCATTTTTCAAACATTTCGACAGAACAACCAAGATATTCTTTAGAAGTACCCATTCTACTTCCGTTGAAAATTTTAGTAATGTTGGTTCTCAATTTATGACTCAAATAAAATTGAAAATCATTTTTTCTCCGGATTCGCTTTTGTTCATTTTGTCGATCTTGAATTTTGCGTCTATTTTCCACATTGTATGTTCTATTATACTGTGAAATATCATCTTTGTGTTCTTGTTTATACTTACGATTGTATTCAGCTATCTTTTCTCTGTTCCTTTTCTTGTAGTCTCTACACATCTTGTTTCCACAATCTTTGCAATAAGATTTATTTGGGACTGTAGAAGTGTAAATGCCACATTTTGAACAATTTCGTTCCATTACATATACACATTATATATGTCCTTTGGGATTTCCCCGCAATTTGAAAGTGTCGCCTCCGTGAAAGAGACTTGCCTACTGCTTTTAACAGAGACAGGAGCTAAACCTTAACCCCGTGTAACAAGCAATCGCTACGATTGCGTTTTCGCCAGACGGCAACGCATCATATCCGATATTTTTCGTCATTTGAGTAGCAACTAGTGGTTTTTGTGGATACCACAACACATGGCTGTAACTATCAATGCGATCATTGTGATTCGATACGGGTATACCAATCGCCTGCTTCCCCATCGCGGAATTGTGCACAGCAAACATGGATCCGCCGAAAAAGCAATGCGTATCGCTCTCAACTGTGATATCCGCAATCTTACAATTTGCCTTCTTATGAACCGAAACAGGAAGGAAAAGCGTGTAATGCTGAATATGGATATTCTTCATCCACTTGTCAAAGCGGGGACGCAGATGAGGACTACCAATCTCCCTTCCATTCGCAATGGAGCGCGCCACATCTTTCACGTACCTTCTCGGTGCGTCTTGAATATCATCGACAGAACATCCATCGATGAGTCTTTTGCGAATTCCCGCAACCCGATCCTTTGCCTCCTTTGTTATGACATCCACGTGTTTCAAAAATTCAACAGCACACGCACTGTTAATGGTTTTGTGCCAACAGTATCTGTATCCAATGATGTCAAAATATCGTATCAGGTTATCCCGCGAATCCTTCATCTTGAACGACACTTCCTTGCGTTGTGCTGAAATATCTTTCGTCACCGCGTCGTTTACTTCGATGCCAAACGATCTGAACATGTCGACTATCTGAGAAAAGACTGTTTCCAACGATCCGACGTGTGTAGGCGAAATCTGATTGGCCGTTTTCGCACACACGTTAATGAATCCAGATTTTCGTTGATTAATTCGAATCTGACAACCATCACCTCCTTGAAACCCAGCACAAAATTCTCTTTTCACCATGGGTGATCCAGATACGATCCAGTCAGGTAATTCGCAGTGCTTCGTTTCGGTACGTTTTCCGAACGTGATTCCAAGAGCGAGCATAAGTGTCGGAAGTGCCCCGTTTCTACATATATCAAACGTATGGTGAATCGTTCCAGATGGATGGGTTCTCGTTCCCTCGCGAACTTCTACGCTCTCGAAGCCGAGCGCGCGTACGTCATCTTCGAATGTTTCTGCGTCCTGAAGTGTTCCAAAGCATGCGGACATCTGAGGTGTCATCCCCCCGCGTTTTTTGTTATACACATTGATCGACCCATCGGTGAGGATGAATCCAAACATTCTCGCAATGATAGGTAGACGCGGATCGGTAGACATCAACGGAAGTAAATTTCCGCATCTTTCAGCGTGCTTCTTTATGAGCGATTCTTTCACGCCAAGTGCCTTGCATCGCATAACAAAATCATCCTCGGATAATACGATACTTGACTCAACATCTCGACTTACATCTTCTGGTTGAACGAGTACACCGACCTTTGTTTGAGAATCAAACTCTGATGGAGATACCCATCCTTGATTCGTCCAATATTTATGATCATCAGTCGTGACAATTTTTCTCCCAGATGATGTACGAACCTCTACGATATTCTTATCGGTATCTCGCACATATTGATGTACGACTTTCGTTTCTTTTGTTTTCATGGTTTGTGGATCGAATGTCATAACGGTATCACCTATTTGTACGTCTCGGATTTTCTTCTTACTTCCATCCGCCATCAGAACTGGCTCTTCTTCCCACAAGCACTGATAACAATTTCTCGGACTTTGGTTGTGATCTGGAAATGGAATGATACTCGCACATACACCAAGCAACATACTCGGATGAATTTCACAGTGCGTATATGGCTTCTGTTCTTCAAGATTATTCGGTTTCATGGCAATCAAGGCTTCTTCTTCTTCGTCTGGATCAACAAATTCTACAATACCATTTGAAAGCAACTTGTCCCATTCCCATGTTTTATGAATCTTTTCATCATACAACAGTTTGTTATCCTGTACCAAAAATAATGGTCGAAGACATCTTCCGGGGTCCGTGTATACCCGAATTTCCCTATTCGACACATCGTGTACAATCCCCGTTTCTGGGTTTATATCACATCTACGCTTCATGGCTCTCAAATGTGCCACCAAAAAGTGTGTGCTTTCATCGTCACATGACCCCATGAGGTATCCGTTCACGAAAATTCTGTGTGTACCTTTGATATCGATAATATCGAGACTTTTTATTATTTCTTTTATGGATTGAGAGGATTGACCGATTGATATATGCGTTGTCAACGCGATGTTTTTCACCAACCCACACGCGGCACCTTCCGGTGTTTCGCACGGACAAATTCTGAACGCATGAGAACCGTGCAGATGCCTCGGTGTGGTGAGTTTTCCATCCTTTCCAATAGGAGAGTTAATACGTCGAAGATGTGACAATGTACTGATATACGAATGTCTGTTGAGCACTTGCGATACACCAGTGCGCATATTCATCGTATTGTTTCCTGAACCCCAATTTCCAGTAGCCAATGAATATTTGAAACCATTGGTGATGTATTTTGTTTTCATCAGATTAGAGATGTTGACAATGTTTGTTTCGGTCGTTTTTACGAGTGAACTCTTCATATCCTTCAGCATTTTTTTCATCAATTGTCTGAACAATCCAGCCATTAAGAAACCAGCCGTGTCGATGCGTTTGTTTTTGTAGTGATCGCGGTCATCTTCACTACGCCAGCCTAAATTTGTTTGAATCAATTGTTCGATCATATACCCAAGAAGGGAAACCTTCTTATGTCTCGTATCTTCCGAATCATCAGTACCAATATGAGGTAAAAACTGCTTGTCAAATAATGATAGAATATATTGCCTTTCCTCGCCAGGCTTTGCACTGTTTACTAGGCGCTTGTTGAGGTACTCAAAAATATCGAATTTTTCAATAATCGTCTTATATTCTTGTAAAGATGGGAACAAAATGTACTCAAACTGTTCATTTTCGTAACTATCGATGAAATCTCCGAATGCTTCGTATCCATAAATATGAAATATAACAAAAACACATAATTCGCATCGCAGGAATGGTATATTGATGCGTATATACTGCTCGAGATCGGCGTTCGGAACACTCACGTTCATCACAATTGTGCTTGTACTTTTAGTGTCACCCTCTTGAAGTGAACGTAATTCAGCGGATGTGCTGTACTTTGTGGTGTTTTTATGAAATACGTACACTCGATTATTGTTCATTTTTTCTTGACTGATTAATACTTTTTCGTTTCCATTGATGATGAAATATCCACCAGGATCCCATTCACATTCTTTGTTTTCTTGTGGTGCGATCTGCGTGTTGCAATATTTTGAACCCACCATCATTGGCACTTTTCCCATAAAACATTTTTCAAACACTTGCTTTTTACCCCCTTGCGTGAGTGTAATATCTACAAATAAACTACTTGAATAACTCAGATTTCTCAACCTCACTTCATCTGGATACACGACGTGTGTTGTTCCATCGAGTTCTGATATTGATACACGTGAAATATGAACCTTTCCAAATTGTATTTCATGTGTATCATTGGCTACATACCCAACCTCGTCGATGATGGACTGTAGTGAATGACAAATAAAGTCATCAAATGATGCGATCTGTTGCTGGACGAGTGTTTTTGTATTGACGTATTTGTCTAACACCTCCATGGTTGCGGGATACTATAAACACTATTCATTTTTTTAAGCCATTTCATCTTTGATTTCTTTGAGTTTCTTTTCAACCTTTACACGGGGGCTCACATATCGGTTGGTAATGCTCAAGACGACACCCGACACGAGGGCAACGGTAAGCGCGTACTTGAGGTATCCGTTGGCCCCTTGCTTGTTGAGAGACGACGCGAGCAATTTTTTGATGTATTCGTTGAACGCGAGGGCTGTCGCAAGAGTAAATCCGATTTGAATGGACATAATCGTAGAGTTGATCGTGTCGGTGGCGATGAGCTTTGTTTCTTTCTTCAGGTCCATTGTATTATATACGTATATATTTTTGCGTTTGGTTCGTATTCTTGAATATCCCAAGTACATTAATGACTAAATCCGTCACCATCGCCGAAAACTGCGAACCCGAACCCGAACCCGAACCCGTTATCGTCAAAGAGGAACCGGTTGATTCTGCTGAAGAATTAACCGACGATGAAGACGACGAAGACATCGAAGAATCTGACTTTGAACCGCAAATGGATTTCGGTCAGCTCTTGAGTAACTTCTTCGTCACCGAAAACGGTGTTAACGTTGCTGACGCTATCATGGAACTCAAGGAGTCACTCGATATCCACAACAAACTCCTCCACAAGTACATCAAATCCAAACTCAGTAAATAAAAGACTTAAAATATCGTTCAGTAGATGTACCATATGAATGAAATAGAAACCCCCTTTTTCAACGAAAAAATATGTTGGTTCACGATCAGTGAAGACATGAAAGCGCTATCTACACGCTTACGGAAAAATCAAAACATAGAAGAAAATATCATCAATATTTTTCACCATCTCTTCCACATATCGACCAGATATGATCTCGATATGAATAAGGCATGGGATAAGTGGTACAAAAAAGCTAAAACTAAAAAATACGATCATTCCGAAACATAATCTTCCTTTTCCAACAATACTTTTTTTGATGGCACCCTTTTGTGTCGCTTCTTCTGAATAAAAGTATATCCATGTTTCAACTCCTCGTCTGATGGATATTCTTCTCTCTCATCTTTCAATGATTCCGTATCTGTCCCATCTAATTCGTCTTTTGAATCAATTTTATATCCTAATTGATCCGTATTCATGTATTATGTGGATTTATTTTTACGCTTTAACTGTTCGCGCAATTGAAGCGTCGATTGAATTCTTGACGTGCTCGTATAGCCATTATAATCGCCTCATCGCCGTATTTATTTATTGAAAACGATTTGGTATATTCTTTATCATCCTGTTTAATTCTCGCTTGCCAAGAGTTGTCTCTTTTATGATACCGTATTCCAAGTATAGAATCAGCGCTCGCTTTTACATTTTTTGAACGATTATTATTATTTAATTTCTCGGTCGTTTCGCGCAAATTACATCTTCTGTTATCTAAAGGATTTCTGTTTATATGATCCACCATAGTGAATCCTGTTAGTTTTTTATGCAATTGAATATTTCCTGTTTCTTTATTTTTCTTTTGTTCTCTGGTCCCTTTTTGACTGATACATGCATAATGTTTTGCCGTTTCACTAGAAGATTTAGTTACACATATGGTAAATGTATCAACTATTTCAATATCAGATTCATCGACCAACATATATTTATCAATCCCTTTGTATTTTATACGAACCTCGTATGTATTTTGAGTCACCGGAAAATTAGATTCATCATCATTCCAATATATTCCATCCGGTAATTTTCTGTACATGTTTCTTGTCAATCCCAACTCATCACTGGTTCTTTTCTGAAACTCCCTTGCCGCATGTAGCGCATTTTCACCGTACTTTAAAACACTAAAACGCTTACGTATGTTTGGGGTCACCGATGTGAAGGAGACATCATATGCATCATCGCCCCCTATACGAGTCTTAAAAACAGAACCAGCTGGTTTTCCATTCATCCAATCCATTTCCATGTATATTAACATATATCTTTAAATTATTTTAGTGGGTTCTACACCCTCCCCTCAAACGCAATACTCCTGAGTACCCCATGTTTCCACGAGGAGTAGACTGTATCTTAAGATTTCACAGGAGATGACCAATCCCCTCCACCCCATAGCCGTTCAGTCGTTGAAGGGCTTCCGTATGCTTGTCATAACGCACTTAGGAAGTCACACTGCGGATTGCCCATTTCCTCTATATTTTATTTCGATACGGAATCATATTTTACCTTATTACCATCGAGAACAGGAATTACCTGTGTTCCTTTGCGTCGTTTCCAATACAAAGTGGTAGTAAAATCTTTAGGGGTTTCCCGCTACAAGCTATGTTGCCATATCCATGACTAGCGAACGCTTTTAACGTTCACTCACCCAGTTCTTAGGTGTAATGTACTTTCTTTTTGCACGTTATAGTCTGCTAGAGTTCTGCCATCTTCTAGTTGCTTGCCACTATAGATTAAACGTTGCTGATCAGGGGGTCGAAATACCATCACTTTCATGATGGGCTAGACTGTATCTTAAGCAGGTTCAAATGAGCTAAATTATCATCACCTACCGATACCCGTGCGGTCGTTGAAGGATCATCATATCCTAGCCATAACGAACTTAGATGATTTACCCGCGGATTGCCCAATTCTTAACGTTATTACTATGAGCGAGGTCATTACCCTGCCTATTACTAAAAGTTTCCTATCAGTAAGTAGTAGTTAAGACTCTAAGGGTTTTCCCGTCGTTATAAGGTATCTCGCGTTCACCGATGGTAAACACTAGCATCTGCATTTTTACTATTGCACAGTAAATAGGATTTCAACAGTTTACCCAATAACAGAGCCTATATGTTACCGGCTGGATGCTTTTCTGGACGTCCCCTAGTTAATCCCTTCCTTGTCTTGGATCTTGGCCTTCACGTTCTCGATTGTGTCACTCGACTCAACCTCGAGGGTTATGGTCTTTCCCGTAAGTGTCTTGACGAACAAATTCATAGTTGTGAAGGTATTATATACACAGAAAATATTTTTTTATCACATAACGCAAAAATACGCTTGATTTAAAATATACATGCGTATACTATATATACAATGCGCGCGCTATTGTTTCTCGTGTTTGCCCGATGTGCCAACGCATATTTCTCATATTCTCGAATGAGATATGAGGACCCAATATATACGAACGAAATCGTAGTACCCGACATGATGCCGTTATGGGTAAAACGATGCTTCAATGAAACGCTGTACAAAGGACGTCTATGCACCCCCCTACAGCCACTCTCCGAAGGTATCATGTACGTAGATTGCCCAAGTGGAATGTGTACGAGTGATGTAGTTGAAGCCTACCACACTTACGGTGAATACAAAAACATGGTAGGCATCGTGTTCAATGGACATTTCCCAAATAACGGAACGTGTAAAATACCTTCGACTTTCATATTAAACGACATCGGACAAGACGCAAATAGTGACTACCCATCATACTTGGGATTACAAGAACCAGAAATGGATCTTCAAAAAATCATAATCATATACAAATTCGGTATGCTCGTCGTCGTCTTTCTGTTCATTTTCATTCTCGTGTGCACGTACGTACAAGCGCGAAGATACAGAATCGAAAACAGCGCGCGGTTTATACAAATCATCCCGAGTACACGCACGGAAGAATCACAACACATCAGAATCATCACAGACACACAATTCGTGAAAAACGAAGACGAAGCGGCGTGTCCCATATGCATAGAACCATTCGAAGAAGGAGAAACCGTATCCAAACTCTCTTGTGGGCATACATACAAACCACAATGTATTCGCGACTGGCTACAGAAAGAATCACGTTGTCCCCTGTGCAACGCAGAAAATTGATTATTATTTTCTTTATCTTTCCCTTAATGTTTTATAAAATAATTCATAATGGAAGTGTACCTAAAGAATACCAATGACGCAACAGGCAAACTCATTACAAATCTTGTCAAACAACACAATCTACGCGTTGATGTTCAGTATCCAGAAAAATCAAGTACATTTAAGGGTACTATGTACGAACTCGCACGTCTGTGCATACTCAACGTACTCATAGTATGTATCGTATTGAAGATGTACCAACTTAAAGTGAATATGAGTGAAAATGACGTGTACCTCCTCATCAATATTCTGAGGGAACGATATATTCTCATGTTCACCACAATAGTTGATTCGGGAATACTCACCATCACACAATTTTTAAGAATCACACAATTTGTCACCCCGTTTGCTTTTACGTTCATGTATCAAATCATACGCACCGGCGCATCTATAAAATTACCACAAGCCTTCATGACAAGCCTTATCCCTGCCGTTGGTGCGGTGCTCGTAGATAAACAGCAGGATTTTACACGCCAGCTCGTGGAGTTTGGATTAGATCCACACGCAAACACAAAGCATAGGATGACCGATTTCATGGCATCCATATGCGGCTTTAAGTCTTCGTCGCAAATACTTGTAGAAGGTGCCAAAAATTTACTTTTAAGCGCTATGGCAGGGCTCGTCTTACTACAAGTAAAAACTGGATATGATTTAATCAAACAAGGGTCGAGTCTCATTCAAATTACAAAAGGTCAGGGTCGTGATGTGTCGTTATTAAACACGGATGCTAGACGCCTCCTTAATGCCCCTCAATAGGAAAATAGGTTTCAGTTGTCACACTGTGAGTATCGTTAAACCACGTATCTGTACACATCGAACCGTCATCATCCATGTTCAGTTTTTCCATGCCCCCTGTTATACTTTCGTCAAAGTAGGCGTCTGTATATTGCCCATCGGATGGTTCTGGTGATGCCGGGTCGAAGGGTTCCTCTTGGATTGCGTCCATCGTAGGCGCGTTGAACATGACCCCACACGATCCCGAACCAATTGGTGCCAACTTCCCCATGATGATATTCTCCGTCACTCCGTTCAAGTTATCCTTTTCAGAAAACATACCGGCATCTGTGAGAATATCCATCGTTTCCTCGAACGAACATTTCATCAAGGGACCAGTGTTTGCTTTATTGATACCGTGTCTGGTTATAGGCATGATGTCCCCCTTGTGTGTCATTGTGTCTACCAAGATATAGAAATGTCTTCTGTTCACATACCCACCATCGAACTCGATCACATTCTTAATTTCTTGCAACAACACGTTTCGTGCTGCTTCGATTCCAAAATGTTCATATACATACACCACATGATTCGTAGTACACTTGGCATGTTTGAAATACTCCAATGTGAAGATGAAATCCAAGTTCAAGCCATCCGTTTCTATGATCCAATCGTTCGTTTCATCGTCTCTGCGGACAAACGTCTTCTTTATTTCTGTGTCCCCGTCGAGTGTCATCTTACTCATAATTTTATTCATCAAGATAAATACATACCTGTCATCTATTTCGATGTCATTCTTATCAGGTTCATTCACCACGAGAATTTCCATTATCGGTTCATCGTTTTCGTGATTATAAATCGGAAGTAATGTATCCTCGTAATTCTTGAAGAGTTTATTGTAAATGTCGTACAACGTTTTCCCGCTTCTCTTCAACGCGTCCATGTCGAAGTGAAAGACAATGCTCTTATCATAATACACGGGTACAGGTTGTTCAAATGGGAGCTGTAGGTATGCTTGGGTAAAAGGTAGGCGTTTACCCGACATGTACTTCCTCGATATTAGACAACCGATGTTCACATACTCCAGTTTTTGCGCGATGAAATCAATGTTTTCATGAGACGTGTACTCTTCTCGCAATGGAAGTGTCATCATAGGGCTCTTAATCTGCTTCGCCACGTTGATGAGTTCCTTGAACCGAGGGACACCGAGTGTTACATTCTTTGCGCTAATCCCCGCGCTGTGGAATGTATTCAGGCATAACTGCGTTACTACTTCTCCCATAGACTGCGCTGCGATAATACCCGTCATGTCTCCTTTACTCACCTTCGCTTTGTTATGCTGATGGTACACGGTGTCTAACATTTCATCAAAGTCGCATGGCTTGATCTTATACTCGTCGACAATACGTTTCGATGACATACCGGTGTACATTTGGTCTCTGATGACCGGGCTCACCGGTCGTATCTCTTCCACTAGTCGATGTACTCTTTGGTATACCTCTTCGTGTGTTAATGTGGTATGAGATGATTTGAATTTGTCGCACAAAATATCTATGAGCATCGGACTTTTTACGCTTTTGAGACTCGTCGTGCGCTTGAATGCTTTTTCCGCTGCGCACGCATGGGGGGATGGTGTATCGTCGTATACATTCTGAGTAATGAGCATCGCTCCATCGTACCCATCGTCACCGTAGGTGAACTGCACGATGTCTCTCGACGAATTCCTCATCGATAGGTCGTGCTCGACCATGAGATCCTCCATTGCCTTCACGAGACGTCTTTGCGTGTATCCGGTATCGCTGGTTTTTACAGCTGTGTCAATGACACCTTCTCGGCCACCCATCGCATGATAGAAAAACTCGTGTGCTTCAAGACCATCCAAATACGAATGTTTCACAAATCCTCGCGCCTCCGGTGATTGATCATGCTTTTCGAAATGCGGAAGGGGTCTATCGGTATATCCTTCGATGATACGCTGCCCGTTTACGTTTTGCTGACCCACGCATGCCATGATTTGACTCAAGTTGATAGCCGAACCCTTCGACCCAGCGGTCACCGTCGCATGAATGTTGTTTTTAGTTGTCATTTTGTCCTGTACAAACTTACCCGATTGTGCCATGGCGTTGTTCAAAATCTGATTGATCTTCTTTTCGAATAACACCTTATTTTCGTTTCCTTTACTCACGTGAAGAATCTGCTTGACCTTCGTGATATTATCCTCTATGGATTGCCGCACAAGTACCTGAGCATCCTTATCAATAAACGTATCACCCGCTCCTATGCTGAATCCGTGATTTTGAATAAAGTAGTTGACCAAAAATTGCAAAGAAGAAATGAAGTTTTTAGCCGTTTCTGGTGAATACTCAAGCCACAACCTGTGAATAATCCCACCCTCACTCGCACCCAGAGACTTTTTACAAAATTGTCCGCTCATGATTTCCCCAGATCTTACGATAACCTCCCCATCGTCGAATGCGAACCCTTTTGTATTGCTCGGTGAGCACCATGATGATTTCCGATCGAAATGTAATGAACCCGGAAGGAGAAGCGCGAAGATTTGCTTCCCCGACCATAATTTCTTAGGCTTCAAAATAGCAGGTGGGGGGAGTTTTTTGTTATTAATCCTCCCTTTTCCATTCCAAACGATATTCGCAACCTGTTCACGCGTCAAAAAGATATCCTTCCCTGTCATTTTCCACGCGGCAAGCAACGAGTCTTGTACGATCCCAATAACCGGCTTATTCGCCTGAGCAGAGACGATGTTATTCGACACCGCCATGAGTTCCTTTAATTCTGCCGTAGCCGCTAAAGATTGCGGCAAATGTAAATTCATTTCGTCTCCCGACGACTCCCACGAGTTTCCCCGAGGGTCGGACTGTATCTTAAGCAATCTCTGGTTGACTAGACCTTCATAGATCACCAACACCCGTTCAGTCTCTGAATGCCCAGCATATCCTGTCTTGCCATGGAGTCGGACGTAGCCAGTAACACTGCGGATTGTCCAATCCAACGACATTATTACCATTGGGTACGGCTATTAACCGTGTTCCCTCAGAATGTTTCCATTAAGAGGTGGTAGTCGTTGGCTCTAAGGAGTTTCCCGCATCAAGGTGTTTCGCAAGCACTGAGGCTCACTAAGGGGTATCACGCTTTTAACGCCCCTTGTTTTCGACAGAGCATGAAATGCATTTATCGAAGTCTGCGTTGTAAGGTGTGGTAGCAGATAGATTTAACCGAAATGTCTTGTGTTTCATGACCACGACTTTATGTGCCATCATGGACATCTTATGTAATGTCGGCTGTCGGTTGAACACGACGATATCACCGGTTTTCATCGTGCGCTCCACTATGTCTCCTTCTCGCAACACAAAATTTTTGTTTTTGAATCGAAGATCACACTTTGTACCATCCTTCCGAATGACATACTTTGCACCCACTTGATCGACATCTGTAATATCGGGGCCTTGATCTATGTATTTTTCAAGCAAATGTTTATTGTACCCCGTCACTGTTTCGGGAACAGTCATATTCGCTGCTATTTCCAAAGGCACACCAAGTTCATCTAGGTCGATGTTTGGTTCAGCCGTAATTACGCTGCGCGCGGAAAAATTCACGCGCTTACCCATCAAATTTCCACGGATACGACCCCCCTTCGCTTTCAAACGTTGTGAGATAGCTTTGATGGGCCTTCCTGTTCTCTGCGTGGCTTGTGGTTGTCCTGGAATCTCGTTGTCTATCAAGGTGTTGACGTGGAATTGCAATAAGTTCAAAAACTCTTGAACGGTGTTTTCGGATGAATTACCTTCCAAGTGCTTTGCGAGATTTTGATTCGAACGAATGATTTCAGACAACTTGTGTGTCAAATCATCTTGACTTCTCAGGGACGTATCCATGACAATACTCGGCCTGACCTGGGGAGGACTCACCGGAATGACAGTCAAAATCATAGATTTAGGATGTCCGTTTTCTGGATCAAACCCAAGATATTCAACGTCGTCATTTGGTACACGCTTGAGAATGTACAGCGCCTGCTTCGCACTCACGACTTGTTTTTCCTCTTCACGTTCCATAAATATCTTGTACGCATCAAACGAATACTTTGGCTGCGTGGCTTCACAATGAGGGCACGTATCGCACTTTTTACATTTTTCATATAAATATTTGAATCGTTTTTCATCCCTTATCATTTGACAAGGTTGATCACTCAAAACTCTAGAACATTCAAAACAAACAGATTGTAACACCTTGATGACAGTTTTCATGAAACCAATATGATACACAGGTACAATAAGATCAATGTGTCCAAAATGCCCTGGACATGTGAGAATGTCTCCATTACACGTCTGACATTTGAATTGACGATCGGTTGTTCCTAAACGCAAGTCACACAATCCTCCTGGCTTAGGTACACCCTTTTCATACAAATCATTTGTTTCCACCTTCAATACGGATATTTTCCGTAAAGATTCCGCCGAGAGCAAACCGAATTGAATTCGATTTGCGTACACCTGTTCCATGACCGTATGATATTACTACAACTTTTATCTTTAAATGGATTTACTTCGATTTCTTCCTGGGGGATTTTGAGGGACTCTTCCTGGGCGAAAATCGAGGAGATGGAGAAGGTGTGTCGTCGCCAAGAACATCGGATATATCATCAAACAACTCCTTCGCATCATTCTTTAATTTCATCGCTTTACTCTTTTCTAACCCCTTGGTCAACGCATCGGCCAACTTCGCAATCTGCTTTGATTTTTTCTTGAATGCCTTCATCTTTTTTTGAAGGTGATCCATGTACATTTCTAAGGTTACGAAATCAGATTCTTTCATCATCATCCTCTCAACATTGACCTTGCGCATGTATACCATTGGACTCTGGTTATTTGATGGTGTCATTTATTATTACTCCGAAAATAATAATAATTTGTTTAAAGATTTAAGGTTTGTATTACGTATGTCTTGGAACGATCTCACGAAGAATTATCCGGATGATCTCGAACATCCACTGCGCGTGGTCGCGCCTTTATGGAATGGTCGCGATGATATATTCCCTGGTCCCCAGCCAACATCTATAGAAAGACAGAACTTCGCGACATTGAAAAAGAAAAAATACCACGTGTGCGACAAAACAGATGGCGTACGATACGCATTCATCTGTTGTACGGTTGATGATAAAAAAATCGCGACCGTCATGGATAGGAGCCTCAAAGCGAGTCTACTGAAATTACGCATCCCAAGAGAATGCGCAAAAGGGACTGTTCTTGATGGAGAAATTATTCAACGCACAGACGGTACGTGGATCTTTCTTGTGTACGATTGTGTAGTCATGTGCGGTAAACCCGTAAATACATTGTCATTCGACGAGCGCATGTCGTACACAGATACGTTCATAGACATGTACAAAAAACGAGACACAGACGCCCTTGTCTTTCTTAAAAAAGATATATTTCCACTTGAAGATATTTCAAAATTCTTGGATGAGCAACGACCGTACAAAACAGACGGTGTTATTCTCATCCCGGGTGATGATCACGTGAGAGTCAACACCCATCCGTTTTATTTCAAACTGAAAAATGGTCACGAAAACACAGTCGATTTTGCCATCAACAAAAAAGGGGTTTTATTTTTACAAACGAAGGGAGAACTCAAAAAGACAATGAATTGTATCAAGGATGGATCCGCAAAAGATGTTCAACTGAACGTTCGTATACAAGACGAAGAATATGCTATTATCGAGTGTAAATTCGTCAAGGATAAAGAATGGACGTTTGTATGCACAAGACCCGATAAATCTCTACCAAATAGTGTATATACGCACAAAAAAACGATGCTTAACATCAAAGAAAATATTCAAGTTGACGAGCTAAGGGATCTCGTCTAATATGGTATATATCGCATGTGAGGCTTATCTATGTTTACTCGGAAAGTGTTTCCATATTCTTCTATCATTATAGTGTCATCGTCATATATCTCTTTACATCCATATTCGGAATCA
>Ga0209653_1001444_pt1 | contig 19066 bp, 13 predicted proteins | sample SaaInl6LU_22_DNA_FD_184644 | JGI IMG/M metagenome (GOLD analysis project Ga0209653, IMG submission 184644) | Marine microbial communities from expanding oxygen minimum zones in the Saanich Inlet - ESP_116LU_22_DNA (SPAdes) (version 2) | ecosystem: Environmental > Aquatic > Marine > Intertidal...
ACTTCTGATGCCGGTGCTTGGAGGCCGCTTTCAAATGCTGCGTATTGTCCGCGCACGGCTTCAAAATAATCGCTGATCTGACGGATCGCTTTGATATCAAGGCCCGTGTCGCGATCTGTGTTGCGCAACGCTTCAACGACTGATCCCAATGTTGCTTGGGATGTGTTGCCGGAAAAGCTGTCCATTGCACAATCAACGGCGTCTACACCCGCTTCGGCGGCCGCAAGAATTGTTGCAGTTGCCATGCCTGCAGTGTCATGGGTGTGGAAGTGTATCGGAAGGCCGACTTCTTCTTTGAGCGCTTTGATCAAGATGCGCGCTGATGCGGGCTTCATAAGCCCTGCCATATCTTTCAGACCCAGCACATGCGCACCTGCGGCCTTCAGCTCTTGGCCCATATCAACGTAATATTTCAGATCGTATTTGCTGCGCTCTGGGTTCAGCAGATCACCTGTGTAGCAAATAGTGCCTTCGCACACTTTGCCCGCATCAATCACCGCGTCCATAGCAACACGCATGTTCTCGACCCAGTTTAGGCTGTCAAAGACGCGGAATACATCAACACCAGAAGCGGCGGCGCGTTTGACAAAGAACTCAACCACGTTGTCGGGGTAGTTCGTGTAGCCGACACCGTTTGAGGCGCGCAGCAACATTTGTGTCATGACATTTGGAAGCTGTGCGCGGATGTCGCGCAAACGCTGCCATGGGCATTCCTGCAAGAAACGATAGGCCACGTCAAAAGTCGCGCCGCCCCAACATTCAACCGAGAAAAGCCCCGATAGGTTTTGCGCGTACGCTGGTGCCGCTTTGATCATATCAATTGAGCGCATGCGTGTGGCCAGCAAGGACTGGTGCCCATCGCGCATCGTCGTATCGGTAATCAGCAAGTGCTTCTGTGCCGCCATCCAATCGGCCACGGCTTGCGGGCCTTGGGCATCCAGAATTGTGCGTGTGCCATCCGGCGTGTTCTGCGCAATGCGCACTGGTGGCTTTGGCGCGCGTGCTTCTGCGGCGGGCAGGGGGCGGTCAACGGTCTCGGGGTGTCCGTTTACGGTGATGTCCGCAATGTATGTAAGCAGTTTCGTCGCACGGTCGCGGCGCTTTTTGAAATCAAACAGCGCAGGCGTGTCATCGATAAACTTCGTGGTGTACTCATTGCTGAGGAACGTCGGGTGCTTGAGCAGGTTCTCGACAAAAGCAATGTTGGTTGAAACACCGCGGATGCGGAACTCCCGCAGGGCACGGTCCATCCGCGCAATGGCGGCTTCCGGCGTTGGGGCCCAAGCGGTGACTTTTTCCAACAGGCTGTCGTAATACCGTGTGATGACCGCGCCAGAATAAGCTGTGCCGCCATCAAGCCGAATGCCCATGCCCGTAGCACCGCGGTACGCTGTGATCCGGCCATAGTCAGGAATAAAGTTGTTTTGCGGGTCTTCGGTGGTAACGCGGCATTGAATGGCGTGACCGTCAAGTTTGACATCATACTGGGTCGACACGCCTGTCGCCTCAACAAGGGATTTACCCTCTGCGATCAGGATCTGCGCGCGCACAATGTCGATGCCTGTGACTTCTTCGGTCACCGTGTGCTCAACTTGGACGCGTGGGTTCACCTCGATGAAGTAGAACTCGCCGCTGTCCATATCCATCAAGAACTCAACAGTGCCGGCACATTCATAATTGACGTGCTGACAGATCTTTTTGCCCAAGTTGCAGATTTGCTCGCGTTGGGTGCCACTTAGGTAGGGGGCAGGGGCGCGCTCAACTACTTTTTGGTTGCGGCGTTGGACAGAACAGTCGCGCTCGTAAAGGTGATACATCTCACCGTGGCTGTCGCCCAACACTTGTACTTCAACGTGGCGCGCGCGGGTGATCATCTTTTCAAGATAACCTTCTCCGTTGCCAAATGCCGCTTCAGCTTCGCGGCGGCCTTCGAGGACTTTTTCCTCAAGTTCGTCTTCGCTAAAAATTGGGCGCATCCCGCGGCCGCCGCCCCCCCATGACGCCTTAAGCATCAGTGGATAGCCGACCTCAGCCGCTTGTTTTTTGATCTCTGCCATATCATCGCCCAGCACCTCGGTGGCGGGGATCACAGGAACATTGGCGTCAATGGCGACGCGGCGGGCGCTTGCTTTGTCCCCCAAAGCGCGCATCGTGTCAGCCTTGGGACCGATGAATGTAATGCCGTTTGCGGCGCATGCATCCACAAACTCGGGGTTTTCTGACAACAACCCATAGCCCGGGTGGATCGCATCTGCGCCCGCCTCAAGAGCAACGCGGATCATTTCGTCAATGCTCAGATAGGCTGCAACGGGGCCAAGGCCCTCGCCGATACGGTATGCTTCATCCGCCTTGAAACGGTGCAGCCCCAGCTTGTCTTCTTCGGCAAATACCGCGACCGTCTTTTTGCCAAGCTCGTTTGCTGCGCGCATAATTCGGATCGCGATCTCCCCACGGTTGGCAATAAGAATTTTGTTGAAATCAGCCATGGGATCGTCCTTGTGTAGTCATGTTGCAGTGCAGCAATTTGAGTATCTTCTATGACGTTTTTGTAAATCCGTAAACATCGTAGAAGTGGGTATGTGTGTGGGCAGCGCCTGCGCTGCGAACAATGAGCGAACATGGGTTTTCACCGCAGGGCAACCGCGCTACATAATTACCCATGAGCGATTTTTCCGAAGATGACGCCTTCGAGGCGGCAAGCATCCCGCTAAGTCAACGTGCCATGCAGGCGCGCCCTGCGCCCTATTTGGACAGCTTGAACCCCGCGCAACGTCAGGCCGTGGAGACCCTTGATGGGCCCGTTTTGATGTTGGCGGGTGCCGGTACCGGTAAAACCAAGGCGCTGACCTGTCGGATCGCCCATCTTTTGACGACTGGCCGTGCTCGCCCGAACGAGGTCTTGGCGGTGACGTTCACCAACAAAGCCGCGCGCGAGATGAAGGACCGTGTTGGCGCGCTGATGGGCGCAACGGTTGAGGGGATGCCGTGGCTTGGCACGTTCCACGCGATTTGTGTGAAGTTGTTGCGCAGACATGCCGAACTTGCTGGACTGAAGTCCAACTTCACCATTTTGGACCGCGACGATCAGAACCGCCTGCTAAAGCAACTTATTGTGGCGGATGGCTTGGATGAAAAACGCTGGCCTGCGCGGGCGCTTGGGACGGTAATTGACGGTTGGAAAAACCGTGCGCTAACGCCTGAGAACGTGCCTGTTGCCGATAGCAGTGCCTTTGATGGGCGTGGCGTTGAGATTTATGCGCAATACCAAGCGCGTCTGAAAACGCTTAATGCCTGCGATTTTGGCGATCTTTTGTTGCACGTCGTAAGCATCTTCCAAAACCACTCAGATGTGCTTGCGCAGTATCAAAGGTGGTTCAAATACATCCTTGTGGACGAATACCAAGATACGAACGTGGCGCAATATATGTGGCTGCGATTGTTGGCGGCAGGGCACAAAAACATCTGCTGTGTGGGCGACGATGATCAATCGATCTATGGCTGGCGGGGCGCAGAAGTCGGCAATATTTTGCGCTTTGAAAAAGACTTTGAGAACGCGCATGTGGTTAAGCTTGAGCAAAACTATCGCTCGACCCATCACATTCTGGGGGCAGCGTCTGGTGTTATCGCGGGCAACAAAGGACGTCTTGGAAAGACCCTTTGGACCGAACGCGACGAGGGCGACAAAGTACGCCTTATTGGTCATTGGGACGGTGATGAAGAGGCTCGTTGGATTGGTGAAGAAGTTGAGGCCATGCAACGTGGCACGCGCGGGCAGGGCCCGATCAGCCTTGATGATATGGCGATTCTCGTGCGCGCGTCGCATCAAATGCGGGGCTTTGAAGACCGCTTTTTGACCATCGGGCTGCCGTACCGCGTGATTGGGGGGCCGCGTTTCTACGAGCGGATGGAGATCCGCGATGCAATGGCGTACTTCCGCCTCGCGATCAGCCCCACGGACGATCTGGCATTTGAGCGGATTATCAATACGCCCAAGCGCGGCCTTGGCGATAAAGCCCAACAGAAAATCCAAGTGGCGGCGCGTAGTAATGGTGTGTCGCTTATTGAAGGTGCGCGTTTACTGGTTGCGGCCAAAGGGATCACGGGCAAAGGATTCAAGGAGCTTGAAAAGTTCGTAGCGGGATTTGACCGCTGGCACAGTTGGATCTCCGAGGCGCGCCGCAGCCACATCGAAGTGGCAGAGCTTATCTTAGAAGAGTCTGGCTACATCGAGATGTGGCAAAACGACAAAACACCTGAGGGGCCGGGGCGGCTTGAAAACCTTAAGGAACTTGTGAAGGCGCTGGAAGGCTTTGAGAACCTGCAAGGGTTTCTTGAGCACGTCAGCCTGATCATGGACAACGAAAGCGAACAAGACGGCGAGAAAGTCAGCATCATGACTTTGCACGGCGCCAAGGGTTTGGAGTTCCCAGCGGTGTTCTTGCCTGGTTGGGAAGACGGCCTGTTTCCATCACAGCGGTCCATGGATGAAAGCGGTGTGAAGGGACTCGAGGAAGAGCGGCGGTTGGCCTATGTAGGCATCACGCGAGCAGAGGCGATTTGCACGATCTCATTTGCTGCTAACCGCAGGCTTTATGGTCAATGGCAATCGGCGATGCCCTCGCGCTTCATTGACGAGTTACCTGAACAACACGTTGATGTGCTGACACCGCCCGGTCTTTATGGTGGTGGTTTTGGTGCCGCAGCCGCACCGCAATCAACACTGCACGAAGAAGCGGCCTCGGCCAATGTCTACAACTCACCGGGGTGGCGGCGGCTTCAATCACGCGCAGCGCAGCGCGGCATGACCCAACCTGCAGAGGCGAAAAACATCACGATCGATGCAACAGCGGTCAGCGCGCATACTGCAGGTGACCGTGTATTCCACACCAAGTTTGGGTACGGCACAGTGATGGGCATTGAAGGCGACAAACTGGATATCGAGTTTGATAAGGCAGGTGCTAAGAAAGTTGTTGCGCGCTTTATTGTGGCGGCGGACCAAGCGGGCGACGTGCCTTTTTGAGAAGGTATTGCGGGCTAAACCGGTACACCAGCACGCAAAATAGGCAAGATCGAGGCGATCAGCATGAGTGCCATGGTGATGTTGAATGCCCGCAATCTGCGCGGGGCATTGAGCCAGCGTTTCGTTTTTGAGCCAAGCACGGCCCAGACGGTGACGCATGGCGTGTTGATCAGAGGAATGACGATGATCACCGTGAGGAACCCAAGCCAGCCAGCTTCTGGTGGGGCGAAAAGCGTCAGCGCGTTGAGATGCATCGCCCATGCTTTGGGGTTTACCCACTGAAAGGCAGCAGCCTGCCATAACGTCATCGGTGTAGCGGTGCTTGCCACGCCGCTTGGAGGGGCAGCAGTTGCGATTTTATATGCCAAATACGTCATATAAATTGCGGAGCAGATTTTGAGCACCGTATGCGCCGCAGGCATCACCGCGAAGATTTGTGCAAGCCCAAGACCCAAGCCGCCAATCATAATCACATGGCCCAGACTAATGCCAAAGATGTGCCTTACGCTGCGGCGAAGGCCAAAATTGGCCCCCGATGCAAAGAGCATCAGGTTGTTTGGGCCGGGCGTGATTGTGCTGGCGACAGCATAGGTGATCAAAAGCCAAAGCATTGCTTAAACCTAGAGGGTGAAATCAGCTGTGAGCATCGGATAGAGCGTGGCGATCAAAATGCCTGCCATAGCGTAATTGAAAATCCGCAGGCGTCTTGGTGTGCTTAGCAGGGATTTGATTTGCACGCCCATATATCCCCAGATGGATACGGCAGGAAAATTTGCGGCCATGAACAGTAAGGCAATTGCGATGGGTCCCCAGATGCCAAGTTCGGGCTGGGCGTATTGTGATTGCGCCGTAATGGCCATGAACAGCGCCTTGGGATTGACCCATTGAAAGGTCGCCGCTTGTAAGAATGTAAAAGGTTTGCTGTCAGGTTTCGCATCCGCTGGTGGGGCGGCATTTGCGATTTTGTAAGCTAGGTACAAAAGATACGCGGCGCTGAGAACTTTCATCACAATGAAACTGGCAGGATATGCGTTGAACAACTGCAAAAGCCCAAGCCCGATCAGTGCCACTTGAAACGAGTGCCCAATCGAAATGCCCAACATATGCGGAAGCGTTCGCCGAAAACCAAAGTTTGCACCAGACGCTAACAGCATCACGTTGTTGGGGCCGGGGGTGGCGGAGCTGACGAAGGCGAAGGCCAAGAAAGGCAGAATGAAACTATACATTCGCGGCACATTAGCGACGGCGCGTCAGAAGGAAATGGCAAAACCACCGACAAAAAAACAATCAGGCAAAAAAATAGCGGCGATACCAGGGAGGATGGTATCGCCGCCTTTTAACAGAACAACCCCGGGAGGAGGAAAGGGCGTCCTGATCTCGTGTTAGCGCTTAGGCGCCGTATGCAGCCTCAAGAGCGATGCGTTTGATGTCGCAACGGAAAATTCCGAGGTCTGCCAACTCGCGGTTTGAAAGTACCGCAAGCTCGTTGAAGGTTGCTTTGTACATGCGGCGCTGAGCGATCGCTGTTTTTACGTCGTCGAATTTTGCGCGCAGGATGTCTGCTAAAGTTGGGCGGAAGATCGATGGTGTGCTAACTGTAAAAGCCATTGCTTTTGTCCTTGTAAGTTTTGCCGGCGTCTTGTCCGCCGAGCCATGCTTCGAATGTCTTGCGCCCTAGATACGGGCCATGCTGCGTCCGCACAACGCATAATGCTGCATTGCAGCTATGCGTCTTTTGCAACGCTTCGTTGGAGGTCTTTTGCCGCGTACCGTTAGCGCTAGCTGAAAATCGGCGGTAATGGGGCGGTGGATGTGGCTTGTGATCTTTGCAGAACGGGTTATTTGCCGAAGGGAATGCGCAATGAGCCGATGCCAAAGGAAGGTCCACTGATGTCCAGTAAAGAAGAAGTCCTAAAAGCCCTGTCATCTCTTACGCTGCCTGATGGCGGCGATCTGGTGTCGCGCGATATGATCTGCGCGTTAAGTGTTGAGGGCGGCATCGTTCGGTTCGTAATCGAAGCCCCCGATCCCGAAGCTGCTGCGCGCATGGATGGTGTGCGCCGCGCGGCTGAGGCGGTGGTTGGTAAAGTTGCTGGTATAAGTAGTGTGAGTGCCGTGCTGACAGCCCACGGGCCATCTAAGCCCGCAGCCAAACCACAAGCTGAACCTTCCGCGCCTCCCAGCCTGAAGATTGGCGGACACCCGACAAAGCAAGAGGGCGGTCCCAAGCCTGTCTCCGGCGTTGACCGTATCTTGGCGATTGGGTCGGGCAAAGGCGGCGTTGGCAAATCGACAGTGTCGTCAAATCTGGCCGTCGCTCTGGCCAAGCAAGGACGTAAAGTTGGGCTGCTTGATGCAGACATCTATGGTCCCAGTCAGCCGCGTATGTTGGGTGTTTCAAAGCGCCCTGCCAGCCCAGATGGCAAAACAATCATTCCGCTGCAGGCCCACGGCGTAACAATGATGTCCATCGGTCTGATGCTTGACCCCGACAAAGCGGTTGTGTGGCGGGGGCCGATGCTAATGGGCGCACTCCAACAAATGTTGGGGCAGGTTGAGTGGGGTAAGCTTGACGTTCTGATCGTGGATCTTCCGCCGGGCACGGGTGATGTGCAGCTTACGCTTTGCCAGCGCGCGGCAGTGACGGGGGCAATCGTAGTGAGTACCCCGCAAGATGTGGCGCTTTTGGATGCACGACGCGCGCTTGATATGTTTGATAATCTGCGCACACCGGTTTTGGGCCTGATTGAGAATATGAGCACGTATATCTGCCCCGAGTGTGGCCATGAAGCGCATCTGTTCGGGCATGGGGGCGTTGAGGCTGAGGCCGCGAAAATTGGCGCACCTTTCCTTGGGTCCTTACCGCTTGATCTGGATACGCGGCTTGCAGGGGATGCTGGTACGCCCATCGCGGCTGGTGACAGCCCTATGGCGCAGGCCTACGCCCAATTGGCTGAACGCCTTGTCGCAGGCGGTATGGCTTAGACAGACACTTCAATTATATAGAAGTTTAAGGCGCTCCTTCGGGGCGCCTTTTTTGCTGCATGTGATAATGATATGTGGGAAATCATGGGAGTGATAGGTAGTTTGGTATCTGTATCTCGTAGATTTTATCAAATAACCGCTCAAATTAGGTGGGATAGGTCGGATTTTTTTTAGCTGAAGTGATGGAAATTGGGATTTTTTGGTATTTATTTGAACAATAATGCTGCTACTACATTTAGTGTTATAGGCAATAAGCTTCTACATTATGATGTCATTAAGGCGGTCTAAAGTATAGTTTGTTTCATGATTTACTAAGTTTTTAAGGCGTTTAGCTCAAAAAAAGTTGTTGCTTCCCATAAATTCCCATGTATTCCTAAATCTATCGAAGCGGTGAGCACACATTCAAGGGGCGTCTTAAGAACCCCACCCGGCGACCGAAAAGGTTTCATACAGGCCTCACTTCTTCGATCAACGAGATCCGGCGCGTGAGCGAGCAGACATCCCCCCAGGTGGCGCGCGCAGTCGGACTTCCCCGCAAAGGGGCACAGGCGGGTTGATCAGTGGCAGCAGATCAGCCCGCCTTTTTAATTAAAGGGCCGCGCATTTCAGTGCGTAGGTCGCAAGGTAGCAACAGGAGCCGGTTCCTCGATGGTCCGTGCGTTCAGAGGCGAATACCACCAGAAGGTGGATGCGAAGGGCAGGGTCTCAATTCCCGCGCCCTTTCGTCGTGTCTTGGAGGCAGGTGATCCCGCGTGGGAAAATGGCAAGTTGCCAGAGTTTGTTCTAGTTTACGGTGATGATCGGCGTGCCTTTCTTGAGGGGTTCACTGTCGACGGCATGGCTTCAGTTGACGCTAAAATCCGCAAACTACCTCGTGGCTCGAAAAAGCGTCACGCTTTGTCGCGCCTTTACAGTGGTCGCTCGGTAACGCTTAGCGTTGATGAGACGGGGCGGTTCGTTTTGTCCCCCAAGCTGCGCGAAAAGTTGGGCATTACGAACGAGGCCTACTTCATCGCCAACAACGATACATTTGAAATTTGGACGCCTGAGACATTCGAAGCTGAGAATAACCTCGCTTTGGATGACGAGGATTTTGATCCAGATTTGGACCCGTCCGTTTATCTTGATGGGGATGAGGAATAATCAATGGGCGCCGCTTCTACACCGTCCGCTGATCCGCATATTCCCGTTCTCTTGCGTCCTTTGTTGGAGGCTGTAGCGCCCATTGGTGGTGTCTGGCTTGATGGGACGCTCGGGGCCGGTGGTTATACGCGCAGGCTGCTTGAGGCGGGTGCAGAGCAGGTTATTGGCGTTGATCAAGATCCGCTAGCACTTGAGATGGCAAAATCGTGGGCCGATGATCGCGTTACGCTGGTTGCTGGGAATTTCGCCAAACTCGATACTTATGCGGAAAACCTTGACGGCATTGTTTTGGACCTTGGGGTCAGTTCGATGCAGCTTGATCAGGCTGAACGCGGCTTTTCGTTCATGAAAGACGGCCCCCTTGATATGCGGATGGCCCAAGATGGACCTTCGGCGGCTGATCTGATCGCGACAATGTCCGAAGCTGAAATAGCGAATGTTTTGTTTCTATATGGTGAAGAACGCGCCTCTCGCCGGATCGCAAAGGCAATCGTGAAGGCACGCGCTGCGGCCCCTATTACGACAACTCTTGAGCTTGCCGACCTGATTGCAGGTCAGCTGCCGCGCTCAAAACCAGGTCAAAGCCATCCTGCGACCCGCAGCTTTCAAGCGATCCGCATTGCGGTGAATGGTGAATATGATGCGCTTTATCAAGGTCTTATGGCTTCTGAGCGGGCGTTGAAGCCCGGTGGTAAATTGGCGGTGGTCACGTTTCACTCCACCGAGGACCGGATGGTGAAACGCTTTTTGCAAATGCGTGCAGGCACGACGGGTAATGCCAACCGCTATGCACCAGAGGCTGAACAAGAAACCCCTGCGTTTACTCTCAAATCCCGCAAAGCAATCGGGCCAGATGCGCAGGAGCTTGAGGAAAATCCCCGCTCGCGCAGTGCAAAGCTCCGTGTTGCGATCCGTAGTGATGCTCCGGCTGATCTTGCGGGCGAAACACTCGCGCCACGCGACATTGGCATGCCGACGTTGGGAAAGGGCTAAGCGATGCGCATGTTGCTTTATATCAGCGCGGCACTTGCGGTCATGGGGCTGGCTTTTTGGGCCTATCAGGAAAACTATCGAACGAAAGACGCCCTGGCAGAGGTTCGGGTCCTGCAGCGTGACATCGCTGAGGCGCGCGATACGTTGGGCATTTTACGTGGTGAGTGGGCATATCTGAACCGTCCTGAGCGGTTGCGCGATTTAGCCGAGATCAATTTTGATTTGCTGGGTCTTTTGCCGATGGAGCCGCAGCAATTTGGCCGCGTTGACCAGATCAGTTATCCTTCTGTGATTGCGCCGCTTGGGTTGATTACGGGCGCCGTTGATACGAACGCGACACTTGGGGACGCACGATGATCCGCACGCCACTTCGCCCCCTTGCCCGCATCTTGAAAGCCCGCGAAAGCGGCGAAAATCCTGATGCGATTGAGCGCGACAACAAGCGTAAGCGTCACGAAGAAATGCGCGATCAGTCCCGCCGCCGTGCAGAGGGCAGTTTGGTGGTCTTGGGGTTGTTCTTTTTGACGGCATTCGGTGCTGTAGGTGGGCGCATGGCGACGTTGTCGGCTTCGGATGTGGCAGAACCGCGCAGCTCTGCGATGAATGTGCAAATCCGATCAAACCGCGCAGACATTCTGGACCGTCGTGGCCGCATTTTGGCGACAAACCACGATACCTATTCGCTGTATGCGCATCCTCATCAGATGATTGATAAGGACGGCACAATTACCAAATTGCTTGAGATATTTCCTGATCTGAACGAGCAAAAACTGCGCAAGGAACTTGGCGGCAATCGCAAGTTTGCATGGGTTAAAAAACGGCTTAGTCCCGAGCAAAAGCAAGCCGCACATGATATTGGTGACCCAGGGTTGTTGTTCGGGCCGCGCGAGATGCGTCTTTACCCCAACGGCGCAATTGCGGCGCATATCTTGGGCGGTACGCGCTTTGGTGAGCAGGGCGTAAGTAGTGCCGAAGTATTGGGCGTTGCAGGGGTTGAGAAATTCTTCGATGACCGTTTGCGCGACCCTGCCAAAGCCAATGAACCGCTTGAGTTGTCGCTTGACCTGACGGTGCAGGCAGCATCCGAAGAAGTGCTGTTCAACGGTATGAAGATCATGAACGCCAAAGGCGCATCATCGGTGTTGATGGACGCAAAAACCGGCGAGGTGATCAGCGTCGTTAGCCTACCTGATTTTGATCCCAACAACCGCCCGCGTCCTTTGACGGTTGCTGACAAAGACAAAGACCAAAGCGACAGCCCACTTTTCAACCGCGCGTTACAGGGTGTGTACGAGCTTGGCTCGACTTTCAAAATTTTCACGGCCGCACAAGCTGTTGATCTGGGTATCGCTGATGCTGACACCATCATTGATACAAAAGGTCCGATGCGTGTTGGAAGGCGTTCTATCGGTGAGTTTGAGAACAAAAACTACGGCAAGCTCAGCGTGTCGGACATCATGGTGAAGTCTTCGAACCGCGGCACGGGACGTTTGGCGCTTGAGATCGGCGCAGAGCGTCAGCAAGAGTTCCTCAAATCCTTGGGCTTTTTTGAGGCCGCACCCGTTGAAACTGTTGAGCGCGGCACGCCTTTGCTGCCGCCCAAGTGGACCGAGTTGAGCACCGTGACCATCAGTTACGGCCACGGCTTGTCTACCTCACCCATGCAGCTTGCGGCGGGCTATGCGGCCATCGCGAATGGTGGCACGGCGGTCACGCCAACACTGTTGAAGCAAGACAGCACAGTGCCGCTTGGCCCCCGCGTTATGTCGCCTGAGGCGGCACGCGAGGCGCAAAAAATGCTGCGCGCTGTGGTCACTGATGGCACCGCAAGTTTTGGTGATGTACCAGGATATTCAGTTGCCGGTAAAACGGGTACGGCAGATAAGCCAAAACCAACGGGTGGATATTATGAGGACCGCGTCATTGCGACTTTTGCGACAATGTTCCCAAGCCATGATCCAAAGTACGTTTTGATTGTGACTTTGGATGAACCCGAGATCATGGGACTGGGTCGGATGCGTCGCTCGGCGGGATGGACTGCGGTACCGGTGACCGCTGAAATGATCCGGCGTGTGGCACCGCTTTTGGACCTGCGGCCAACTGTTGAACCTGCTAGCCTTGCGCGTGTAACACTAACCTCACAGTAAGGCCTTCACGGCAGCAACGCGTGGCTGTCAGGGCGGTGCATCACTGGGTGTTTTTCTGAGGAGCATTGGCGGAAATGACGACTAAAACACTTTCGCAACTTGGGCTGACAGCGGCGCGGGACGTTGCCATCACAGGGGTGGCTTTAGATAGCCGCGTCGTGGAAGCTGGCTTTTTGTTTGCGGCTTTTGCTGGTGCACACGTTCACGGGGCCAGCTTTATCCAATACGCCCTGCGCCAAGGGGCTGCGGCAGTTTTGACTGACCCTGAGGGCGCCGAGATCGCCAAGGAAGAATTGGCCGCCTCTGATGCGGTGCTGATCATAGCAGATGAGCCACGCCAAACGTTCGCACGCGCCACTTCCCTTTGGTTTGGCGCCCAGCCCGAGACTATGGTGGCGGTGACGGGCACCAATGGCAAAACATCTGTCGCCACTTTCGTGCGGATGATTTGGGAAGAGATGGGCAAGCCTGCGGTCAACCTTGGAACAACCGGCGTTGAGGGGCACTGGACCGCACCGCTAGCGCACACGACCCCAGATCCCATTACGCTGCACGCGGCTTTGGCTGAGGCTACGCAGAACGGTGTGACATATGCGGCGATGGAGGCGTCATCGCACGGGCTGGATCAGCACAGGCTGGACGGGTGCCATATCAAAGTGGCGGGCTTTACGAACTTCACCCAAGATCATTTGGATTATCATGAGACGTTCGAGGCGTATTTCGCCGCCAAGATGGGTCTTTTTGAGCGCGTTCTGGTCGAAGACGGCACGGCGGTTATCAATATCGACGACGCAATGGGACCGCGCGTTAAGCAGCTTTGCGTCGCACGTGATCTTAAGGTTATCACCGTTGGCAAGGCCGAGGACGCGGACCTGCGCATATTGGATCACCGTCTTGATGCCACAGGCCAAACACTGCGGATCGCGTGGCAAGGCAAAGCGCGGACGCTGCGCCTGAACGTCATGGGGCAGTTTCAAGCAGAGAACGCCCTTGTTGCGGCTGGCATGGTCATTGCCGCAGCCGGTGCAGCGGATGAAGTATTTGACAGTCTTGCGCATCTTGAAACCGTGCGTGGCCGCATGGAGTTGGCCGCAACCCGCCAAAACGGTGCGGCGGTTTTCGTAGATTACGCGCATACGCCGGATGCGGTGCGATCGGCTATTGCCTCGCTACGCGGGCACATCATTGGCAAACTGGTTGCTGTCATCGGCGCCGGCGGGGACCGTGATAGCACCAAGCGCCCGTTGATGGGTGCCGCTGCGGCCGCGACTGCGGATGTGGTGATTGTGACTGATGACAACCCGCGCTCCGAAGACCCTGCAGCGATCCGTGCAGCAGTCATGGAAGGGTGTCCCGATGCGATTAATGTGGCCGATCGGGCAGAGGCAATTCTGCGCGCAGTCGATATGCTGGAAGAGGGTGACGCCCTTTTGATTGCAGGCAAAGGTCACGAGACGGGTCAAATCATTGGTGCGGATGTTTTGCCATTTGATGACGTGGAACAGGCCAGCATTTCAGTGGCCGCTTTGGACGGGATGATGTGAGATGAGCTTATGGACCAGTGCACAAGCGGTTGCAGCCACAGGCGGGGTCGCCCAAGGAAGCTGGGCCGTAGATGGCATTAGCATTGACACGCGCACGATTGAGGCGGGCGATTTATTCGTTGCGCTGAAAGACGTACGCGACGGGCATGATTTTGTGGCAGCTGCCCTTGAGGCCGGTGCGGGTGCTGCGATGGTTTCGCGTGTACCTGACGATGTGCCAAGCGATGCGCCACTTTTGATTGTTGATGATGTGTTGGCCGCGCTTGAGCGTTTGGCCGTCGCCGCACGTGCACGGACCGATGCCAAAGTTGTTGGTATCACGGGCAGTGTTGGTAAAACCTCCACCAAGGAAATGCTTCGCGATGTGTTGTCTGCCCAAGGGCGTACCCATGCGTCTGTGGCAAGTTACAACAACCACTGGGGGGTGCCGCTTACATTGGCGCGAATGCCTGCGGATACACAATTTGCGGTCATTGAAATGGGGATGAACCACCCCGGTGAGATTGCGCCGCTATCCAAGTTGACCCGCCCCCATGTGGCGATGGTGACAACAGTCGCACCTGCGCATCTTGAGGCTTTTGAAAATATCGAAGGCATCGCGCGTGAAAAGGCCTCGATCATTGACGGGCTGCTGGCAGGCGGGGTTGCTGTGTTGAACGCTGATATCGCGACGAGTGAAATTTTACAAAACCATGCGCTCAAATCAGGCTGCGAAATGCGGCTTTTTGGCGAAATGTCATCTGCTTACCAATTGTGTTCAGCCCGCGTTTTGAATGACCTAACAATAGTGGAAGCCCGCATTGAAACAGACACAGGCACAGAAGACATTTTGTTCAAAGTGATGTCCGCAGGCACGCATTTTGCGATGAATGCGCTTGGTGCATTGGCAGTTGTGGATGCGCTTGGTGGTGATCTGGGCCGTGCAGCGATTGATATGGCACGCTGGCAGCCGCCTGCGGGACGCGGCATGCGCGAGCGGATTGTGCTTGATGTTGTTGATACGGATGCTGTGATCGACGTTATTGATGATGCCTATAACGCCAACCCTGCGTCCCTTGCCGCGGCCTTGGCGGTGCTAAGCAGTGCAGAGCCGCAAGATAATCTTGGGCGGGTCAGCTCAGGCAGACGCATCGCAATCTTGGGCGATATGCTTGAGTTAGGCAACGATGAAATGGCCATCCACGCAAGTGTTGCCCAAGATCCAAATTTGGCCGCCGTCAGCAAAGTGCATTGTGTCGGACCGCGCATGAAGGCGCTTTATGATGCGCTTGGGGCACCACAGCGCGGGCGGTGGTACGAAACGGCCCAGGAACTTGCTGCCGAAGTAAGCCACATCGTCGATGCCGGTGATGTGGTTTTGGTCAAAGGCTCACTGGGCAGCCGTGTCACGCAGGTCGTTGATGCCTTGCGTAAATTGGGTCAAAGCACTACCAGTACCACCTAAATCCTGACGAAGAACGGGGACGACCACAAAATGCTGTATTGGCTGACCGAGCTTTCTGACGGGGGCGATTTTTTCAACCTGTTTCGCTATATTACTTTTCGTGCAGGTGGGGCGTTTCTAACGGCGCTGATTTTCGGGTTTGTGTTTGGGCCGACGCTCATCAACGTGTTGCGCCGCAGACAAGGCAAGGGTCAGCCGATCCGTGAAGACGGCCCACAAGGTCACTTTGTCAAAGCGGGCACTCCCACGATGGGGGGGTTGCTTATTCTGTCGGCGGTCTTGTTTTCAACGCTGGTCTGGGCGCGGTGGGACAACCATTTCGTCTGGCTGGTTTTATTCGTCACAATGACGTTTGGGGCCATCGGCTTTGCGGATGATTATGCCAAAGTCTCAAAGCAAAATACCGACGGGGTCAGCGGCCGCGTGCGGCTTTTGTTGGGCTTTGTCATTGCGGGTATTGCTGGCTTTTGGGCCAGCCAGGTGCATCCGGACCAATTGGCCAATCAACTGGCGCTGCCGATTTTCAAAGACACGCTGATTAACATGGGCTTTTTCTTTGTGCCATTTGCGATGATTGTCATCGTCGGCTCCGCAAATGCGGTAAACCTGACGGACGGTCTGGACGGTTTGGCGATCATGCCTGTGATGATTGCTGCGGGTACTTTGGGTGTGATTGCCTACGCGGTGGGCCGCGTAGATTTCACCGAATATCTTGATGTGCATTACGTGCCAGGCACCGGCGAAATTTTGATCTTTAGTGCGGCGTTGTTTGGCGGCGGGCTTGGCTTTCTTTGGTACAATGCCCCGCCGGCGGCGGTATTCATGGGAGACACAGGCTCGCTTGCGCTTGGCGGCGCGCTTGGCGCGATTGCGGTGGCCACAAAGCATGAGCTGGTTCTTGGTATTGTAGGCGGTTTGTTCGTGGTTGAGGCGCTTTCTGTGATCATTCAGGTGCTTTATTTCAAGCGGACCGGTAAACGGGTTTTCTTGATGGCGCCAATCCATCATCACTATGAGAAAAAAGGGTGGGCCGAGCCACAGATTGTGATCCGGTTCTGGATTATCTCGCTCATTCTCGCGATGATCGGTCTGGCGACGCTCAAAGTACGGTAAGCTGTGAGCCGTTGGGCTTGGATATTTATAAACAAAAGAAAAAGTAGGGTGCGGCGATGATCCCTGTGCAAGGTTTTGAGGGTAAGCGGGTTGCGGTCTTGGGCCTTGGACGCTCGGGATTGGCTGCGGCGCATGCGTTGGAAGAAGGCGGGGCGGAGGCGCTTTGCTGGGACGACAGCGAACAAGGACGTCTGCGTGCCGAAGGGCAAGGGTTGTTGTTGCACGACCTGACCAAGCAGGGCGCATTTGAGGATGTCTCTGCCCTGATCGTTAGCCCCGGAATTCCGCATCTTTATCCCGCACCACACCCTGTTATCGTGCTGGCGTGGGCCGCTGGCGTGCCCGTGGATAACGACATCGGGCTGTTTTTCCGCAGTTACGCCACCAACGATTGGAACGCATTTGACCGCACGCCGCAGGTGATCGCCGTTACAGGCAGCAACGGAAAATCCACAACATCTGCGTTGATCCATCACATTCTACAGGCAAGCGGCCGGCCTTCGCAGTTGGCTGGCAACATTGGCCGTGGGGTGTTGGACATTGAACCGGCGCATGACGGCGAAGTGATTGTGCTTGAGTTGTCGTCTTACCAAACCGAGCTTGCGCGCGCCTTGACGCCCGATGTTGCGGTTTGGACAAATCTAAGCGCCGATCACCTTGATCGTCATGCAGGAATGGGTGGGTATTTTAACGCCAAGCGCCGACTTTTTGCAGAAGGTGGTCCAGAGCGGGCTGTCGTTGGAATTGATGAAATTGAAGGGCAGTTTTTGGCCAACCAGACGGCTACAGCTGCGGGCGAGGATCGGGTGATTTCTGTTTCGGTTGAGCGCAAGCTGACGTCAAATGGCTGGAGTGTTTTTGCCAAGAAGGGCTTTCTTGCGGAATGGCGCAAGGGTCGCCAAGTCGCCAGCATTGATCTGCGCGGCATTGCGGGTCTGCCCGGTGCACATAATCATCAAAATGCTTGCTCTGCTTATGCCGCCTGCCGCGCGGTGGGTATCGGCCCGCGTCAGATTGAGGCCGCACTTCATACCTTCGCAGGCTTGCCGCACCGGTCCCAGACTGTTGCAGAGCACCGTGGAATTCGTTTTGTGAACGATAGCAAGGCGACCAACGTAGATAGTGCCGCCAAAGCGCTTCAGGCATTCCAAAAAGTGCGCTGGATTTGTGGGGGCCTACAAAAAGAGGGCGGTCTTGACGCACTTCTGCCGCATCTAGGCAACGTTGAGAAAGCTTACGTCATTGGGCGCGAGGCAGAGAGTTTTGCGCGCCAGCTCAGCTGTGACACGGCCGTGTGCGGCGCAATGCAAGAGGCTGTCTCTCAGGCCGTAGCGGATGCGCAGGAAGGTGATGTTGTCTTGTTGGCGCCAGCGGCTGCAAGTTTTGACCAATACGACAGCTTTGAGGCCCGCGGAGATGATTTTGTGGATTGCGTCAAGCGTGTGATTGCGGACTAGGTGGCGATGCCTTAGCCGGCGATTGCTGTGCCCGCGGCCCATCCAGATGACCATGCCCACTGAAAGTTGTATCCGCCAAGCCATCCCGTAACGTCGACAACTTCACCGATGAAATAAAGCCCGGGTACGCTGCGGCTTTCCAGTGTTTTTGAGTTGAGAGCATCGGTGTTCACGCCGCCAAGGGTCACTTCGGCGGTTCTGTATCCTTCGCTACCTGTTGGGCGCATTTCCAATTCGGTCAGAACTGCCTCAAGCTGCGCCAGATCATTGTCGGATTGATCGGCTAAATTTCCGCTAAGGCCCGCAATTTCGATGATGTAGTTGGCAAGTTTTGAGGGCAGATGCGCGCCCAGTGCTGTGTGAACGGCCATGCGGCCGGCTTGTTGACGCTGGTCTTTGAGGGCCTGCACAATGTCGAGCGCAGGCTCAAGATGCAGAAACAAGCTGTCTTTTTCGTGCCAATAGGAACTGGCTTGTAATATGGATGGTCCGGAAAGACCGCGATGGGTGATCAGCAAGCCTTCTTCAAAAGCGGCACCATTACAGCTGACCCGTGCATTGAGTGACACGCCTGCCATGGGCTTTAGAGCCTCCATGATATCTTGCCCGAAAGTAAGGGGAACCAGCCCTGCGCGTGTCGGCAACACATCAATGTCAAACTGTCGCGCGATGCGGTAGCCGAAGTCTGTAGCACCCATTTTGGGAATTGATTTGCCGCCAGTGGCCACAACCAAATTCGCGGTTGAGACGGATGTAAGCTTGCCTTCGTGCATTAAGGCTACATCAAAACCGTTTTCGGTCTTGGCGATATGCTCAACAGAGGTGTTGAGGCGAATGTCCGCACCGCGAGCTTCGGTTTTGAGCAACTTGATGATGTCTTTGGCGGAGGTGTCGCAAAACAACTGACCCAGCGTTTTCTCATGATAGGGAATGCCTGCTGCGGCGACCATCTCGATGAAATCCCACTGGGTGTAGCGTGACAGGGCGGACTTGCAGAAATGCGGATTTGCACTCAGAAAATTCTGTGGCTCTGCGTACATATTGGTGAAGTTACACTTGCCCCCGCCCGAAATGCGGATCTTTTCACCGGCCGCTTTGGCGTGATCCACAACCATAGTTTTCGGGCCGCTGTGGGCGGCGCACATCAAGCCTGCGGCGCCAGCGCCAATGATGAGTGTATTGATTTGCATATGTGGTGAGTGGCCCAGCTTACGTCCGTT
>Ga0209653_1001447_pt1 | contig 19049 bp, 18 predicted proteins | sample SaaInl6LU_22_DNA_FD_184644 | JGI IMG/M metagenome (GOLD analysis project Ga0209653, IMG submission 184644) | Marine microbial communities from expanding oxygen minimum zones in the Saanich Inlet - ESP_116LU_22_DNA (SPAdes) (version 2) | ecosystem: Environmental > Aquatic > Marine > Intertidal...
TGGTGTCAATCACTTTGCCAAACTTACTGTACTCACACAAGACATTGAAGAAGTAGCACAGTATTCGGAATATCAATTTAAGGATCGCATTAGCATCTTGGCTTTTTTCGGCAACAACCTTGAAGACAAAAAGACGTTGGCGTTGAATCTAAATCAGATGATTTACAAGCGATTCTACCAATTTGCTGATTTTCAGTTTCTGATTGCATTGCCCACAGGTACTGAAGTTGCCGCCGAACAGCTCAAGGCCGAAATCGCTGGTGTCACCGGAACCGATATGTCGCGCTGGAATGTACTGTTCTTACCTGAAGATCAATTGCAAGGCTTGTTTGGAAGTCTATACTTGCCGCTGAGTCTTGATCAAAACCTTTCAAGTCCCTATGTGTTTATCGTGGATCGCGATGGTAATTTACGCGGTCGTGACGATGACGATTTTGTTGGTTACGACGCGCGTTCTGCAGCAGACATCAACAACAACATGGTAGACGACGTTAAGGTCATACTCGCCGAGTACAGATTGGCGTTAAAAAAATACAATCAAACACGTAAACGCTAGCTCATGCGTCGTTACTCTTATATAGCTGTTGCTTTTATTATTTTAATTTTTGGAATAATTGTGGTACCTCGAATCGTTACCCGCATTCAAGAAGCCGACCGCGTAGACACCACAAGACTCAGTGCTGAAATGCCCCTTGCATTTATTGCGCTCAATGGCGAAGCAAAACGCGTCCCCGACTTTGTGTTTACCAATCAAGACAACAGGCTTATTTCAAACGAAGACTACCTAGGTAAGGTTTATGTCGTTGAGTTTTTCTTTACTACATGTCCAACCATTTGCCCTATCATGAATACCAATATGAAGCGTTTGGAAAATGCCTTTGGCAACCGAGACGATTTTGGAATCGCTTCTTTTACCATAGACCCTGAAAAAGACACGCCCGCACAATTGAAAAAATATGCCGAAAACCTTGACGTGTTTAGTCAAAACTGGCATTTTCTCACGGGCAACATCGACAACATTTACGATTTAGCAAACAAAGGCTTTAATATTTTTGCTGGAATTAACCCTGCTGTTGCGGGCGGGTTTGAGCACCAAGGCTACTTTGCCCTTGTGGATAAAAATGGCTACCTTCGTTCAAGAACTGATCAATTTGGCAATCCTATTGTCTATTACTTGGGCATACCCGAGGATGAGATTGAAGTGCAAGGCACAGATATGCTGCTTGAAGACGTTCGAAAATTGCTAGAAAATGAATAAGAAAATAAATAAAACCTATAATGCGGTTATTATTGTTGTATCCTTTTTGATACCAATAGTAGTTGCCGTTTTGTCAAGGGTACGTATACCCAACGTAGCTGCCCTAGACATGTTACCACCCATCTATGCGATCATTAATGGCATCACGGCTATATTGTTAGTTGTTGCTGTTATGCAAATCAAGCGTGGGAATAAAAGGAAACACCAAATATTGATGAAAATCAATATAATGTTATCGCTCCTTTTTTTGATTATGTACATTGCATATCACGTTACTTCTGATATGGCTATATATGGTGGAGTAGGCATAAGCCGTAGCATCTATTACTTTATTTTGGCATCCCATATTATACTTTCAGGTATACTGGTTCCGTTGGTGCTATTTACCTACAAGCACGCTGCTTTGGGTCAATATGACAAGCATCGAAAGTTGGCAAAAATCACATTCCCCATTTGGTTCTATGTGGCCGTTACGGGAGTTGTAGTGTACCTTATGATCTCTCCTTATTACAATTAATATGGACGCACTGTTAAGCTTGTACACAAACGTGGCAAATGTGCAGTGCGCCATGTGCAGAGCGGTCTTGGAGACTGGCGCAGATGCTGAAACTGCGAAAAGCCTCAACGATGGGATTGTCTACCTTATGGTAGTGCCTTACATCTTGGTTGGAATTGTCGGCTACTTCGTTTACCAGCAGCTTAATAAAAAGTAATAATTTTGTAACATAAATGGCGCTCACTCGTTATACGAATCAGGGAATATATGCCAATGCCTATTTTACTATGATAGAAATTAAAGAATTGCACAAGTCCTATTCCATGGGCAAAAGCACCTTACACGTTTTAAAGGGTATTAACTTTAACGTGGCTGAGGGTGAGATGGTTGCCATTATGGGCTCTTCGGGTTCTGGGAAGTCTACATTGCTCAATATCTTAGGTATGTTGGATGTCGCAGAAGAAGGCACCTACAACCTTGATGGAAAAGTCATCAAAGACCTAGACGAAACCAAGGCGGCTATCTATAGAAACAAGTTTCTGGGCTTTGTGTTCCAATCATTTAACTTGATATCTTACAAGACGGCACTGGAGAATGTCATGCTGCCCTTGTACTACCAAAAAATATCACGGAAAGAACGCCAAAAAAGCGCCCAAAAATATTTGGAAGATGTTGGTCTTGGCCCTTGGGCAAGTCATCACCCTAATGAATTGTCTGGAGGTCAAAAGCAACGTGTGGCCATTGCCCGTGCTTTGGTTTCAGAACCCAAAGTCCTGTTGGCCGACGAGCCTACAGGTGCCCTAGACACCAAGACATCTTATGAGCTTATGGATCTGCTTCAAAAAATAAACGATGCAGGAAAAACCTTGCTGATTGTCACTCATGAACTAGACATAGCCAATATGTGTAAACGTATTGTACATCTGCGTGATGGCGTCATTGTGGAGGATAAAAAAGTCAACCAAGTCAAAGCGAGCCAGTATGTGGAGTAGGGATCGTTGGCAAGAAATGTTTTATACGCTGCGCAAAAACAAATTGCGCACAACCTTATCGGGCTTTACCGTAGCCTTGGGGATATTCATTTTTGTCGTCCTTTTTGGTTTTGGCAATGGCCTTAAAAACTCATTCGAGCAGTTTTTTGTGGATGATTCAACCAATTCAATATGGTTATATCCAGGCCAAACAGAAAAGCCATACCGAGGCTATAAGGCTAAGCGACGCATCATTTTTAAGAATGATGACTTGGCAGATATCAAGCAAAACTTTTCCTTTTTTATTGATTATATCACACCTAGAATTTCTAGAGGGGCATTGGTGAAATATGCAAAGGAAAGTAACAATTACACCATTAGGGCTGTGGCACCCGGACACCAATTTGCAGAAAAAACCATGGTTACTGATGGGCGTTATATCAACGAACGAGATGTAAAAGAAAAAACCAAGTATGCTACCATTGGCAGACTAGTAGAGAAAGATTTGTTTGGCAATAAGCCAGCACTTGGAAAAAACATCAATGTTGGTGGCATTTCATTTAAGGTCATAGGCGTTTTTAAAGACGCAGGCGGAGATAACGAAGAACGCCTAATATATATTCCATACACCACACGGCAGCAAATAGAAAAAAGCAACGATAGGGTAGACCAAATAATGGTTGCTTTTAAACCTGAACTTGGTTACGCTGGTGCAATGGCTTTTGAGAAAAAACTCAATACGTTTATGCGTAAAAAACACAATATTGCCCCATCTGATAGGGGCGGTATTTACGTTCGGAATGTTGCTGATGAATTTAGACAAACCCAAAACATAGGTTCCGTACTGCAATATGTTGTCTTGTTTATTGGAATAGGCACGCTATTGGCGGGTATTATTGGCATTTCAAACATCATGGTTTTTGTGGTCAAAGAGCGCACCAAGGAGTTGGGAATTCGCAAAGCCATTGGCGCAACACCCAAGTCCATTGTTGGTATGATACTACAAGAGTCTGTTTTTATTACGGCAATTGCTGGTTATGCTGGTCTACTTGCAGGAGTTGGCACCTTGGCACTTATTGGCGATTCATTAGAAGATTATTTTATTACCAATCCATATATAGACACCATTGAGGCGATTGGCGCAACGGTAATATTGGTTATTTTCGGTGCTATCGCCGGGTATATTCCAGCGCGGCGCGCAGCTAAAATTAAACCCATCATTGCTTTAAGAGACGAATAATGTTAAGAACCCTATTTGATCGCGATACATGGCAAGAAATTTTTGGATCTATCCAAAAAAACAAATTGCGCACGGTGGTAACCGTGATAGGTGTGTTGTGGGGTATTTTTATTTATATCTCCTTATCGGGTGCCTCAAAGGGATTGGATAATGGTTTTGAGCGTGAATTTGAAGAGGTGGCCATCAACAGCTTGTTTGTATGGGCACAAAACACCAGCATCCCTTATGACGGTTTCCGAACAGGAAGAAGAATGCAGTTAAAACTCGATGACAAGGCATTTTTAGATAAGCGTATTCCACAGCTGCAATATATTGCGCCACGAAATGCTCGCGGTGCTTTTGGCGGTTCGGGCTCAGCGGTTAAGCGCAAAGGCAAAAGCGGCTCTTATGCTATCTTTGGCGACTTTCCCATTTTGGTCAAGATTGCCACCAAAGACATTTATGATGGCGGACGTTTTATCAATCAATCCGATATCGACTACCAACGTAAGGTCTGCGTAATTGGCGAACGCACACAAGCTGAACTTTTTGAAGCTAAAGAAGATCCAATAGGCGCATTTATAGAAATTGACGGCATGTATTTTAAAGTCGTTGGGGTGCATAAGTATACCCCGGGCGGTGGGTTTGAAAGCGACAGCGATATCTTTATTCCTTTTACAACCTTTAAGTTATTGTACAACACAGGTGACAGGGTCAGTTGGTTTGCTATGGCAGCCTATGACGATGCCGATGTGGTTGCTGTCGAAGCAGATATTAAAGCCGCATTGCGCGTAAAACACCGTGTGCATCCAGATGACGAACGCGCTTTTGGGAGCTTTAATTTGGGTGAGATCTTCAATAAAGTAATAGGATTCTCAAACGGTATGTATATCCTGTCATTGATAGTGGGGATTGCTACTATTTTGGCAGGTGTTGTGGGCATTGGAAATATCTTATTGATTTCTGTACGAGAACGGACCAAAGAACTGGGCATTCGCCGTGCCTTAGGTGCCACGCCGGGCGAAGTACGTTCACAGATCATCATTGAGTCTGTTTTCCTTACACTTATTGCAGGGATTATCGGGATTATCTTGGGTGCTTTTGTACTAGCGCTTCTTGGTTATGCATTCAAAGACCCAATGATTCCTTTTGTAAACCCAACAGTACCCATTAAATTTATTTTAGGCGCACTTGTATTGATGGTCGGATTAGGTACCCTAATTGGACTTATCCCAGCACAACGCGCCGTTAGTATCAAACCCATAGACGCATTAAGAGAAGAATAATAAACCCTTTTATCATGAAAATAATCAAATATCTCATCATCGCATTTCTTGTTTTTGGAGTGCTTTTTTCTGCAGCATATTTTGCAAAAACCAACAGTAAATCATCTGTAACCTACGAAACAGAAAAGCTGTTTAAAACCACCATTGAAAAAGAAACAGTCATCACGGGAAAAATTATTCCCGAAGACGAGGTAGAAGTGAAGCCACAAATCGGTGGGATTATTGACCGCATCTATGTCAAGGAAGGGGACAAGGTTACTACGGGCGATCTGATTGCTCGAATTAAAGTAGTGCCCAATGAACAAAATTTAAATGCCGCTAGAGGCCGTCTAAAAAAGGCGCAAATAGCCTTGGAAACACGCACCAAAGACTTTGCTCGCAATAAAAAACTATATGATAAAGGGATCATTGCCAATGCAGAATTTATTGGGATTGAACTGCAATACAACCAAGCCAAGCAGGATGTGCTAAACGCCAAGAGTGATTTGCAAATTATTCGCGAAGGCTCTATCGGAGGTTCTAGTGCAGCAAACACTGATATCAGAGCAACGGTGCCTGGAACAGTGCTTGAAATACCAGTAAAAGCTGGAGATCAAGTAATTGAATCTAACAGCTTTAATTCAGGTACTACTATTGCCGCCATTGCAGATTTGTCAAAAATGATTTTTGAAGGCAAAGTAGATGAGGCGGAAGTTGCTTCTCTTCGTTTGGGTACTACGCTTAAGGTTAGCCTTGGCGCAGTTGAAGACCAAGAGCTCGGCGCAGTCTTAAAATTTATTGCACCTAAGGGCACGGAAGAGCAAGGTGCCGTTCAATTTAAAATTGAAGCGGATATGTTGCTCAACGATAGTATAGTGGTGCGTGCAGGTTACAGTGCAAACGCTTCCATTGTTTTAGAACGCAAAGAAGATGTACTGGCACTCCGAGAGGCACTCATACAGTTTGACCGCAAGACACAAGAGCCTTATGTCCAAATCATGACAGGCGATCAAAAGTTTGAACGCAAAGACGTAAAGCTCGGCATCTCTGATGGTGAAAATGTTGAAATACTAGAAGGCGTTGAAGAAGAAGATGCTGTTAAAGTATGGAACGGCACAGAGGAGTTAAAGGATGAAAATAAAAACACAGATACCGATGAAGATGATGCCTAAATACTTATCCATACTGTGTTTTACATTGTTTGCTTTTGGCTATGGGCAGCAATCCGCGCCATGGACCTTGGAAGCAGCCGTAGAACACGCTGTTAAAAACAACCTACAAATCCGAGCAGCTTACTTGGACGTAATAGACGCAGAAACCTATAAAAGTCAAGCCATTGGTAACTTTTTGCCTTCGTTGAATTTGTCTGCTGGCCATTCGTGGAATATTGGTTTAAACCGAAACCTAACAACAAACTTGTTGGAAGATTCGACAAGTCAATTTTCAAATGGCGGTCTGGACATGAGTTTGGTTATCTACAACGGAAGGCGTAATGTTTACCAGCTTATGAGTGCTAATTTGGGCGTCTTGGCGCGGCAATATCAGCTTGAAGACATGAAGGAAGACGTCATGCTCTTGGTGGTAAACAGCTTTTTACAAGTGCTGTTCAGTAAGGAGAATTTAGCTGTACAAAATAATTTGCTTGAAGTTGCCAAAACAGAACTTTCACAAACCGAAACCCTTGTGGACGCAGGTGTATTGCCCAAAGGCGAACTTTTTGAACTGCAAGCCACTGTAGCTTCTCAAGAGCAGCAGGCGGTAGCGGCATCTAACAATTATGAGATTGCACGTATTTCCTTAGCCCAACTGCTGTTGATCGATGATTATAAAAACTTTTCCATTGCCGATACCAATTACGATATGGTTGCGGCTACGATTCTAGACAAATCTCCAAAGGAGCTGTTTGAAGAAGCCTTGGAGTCTAGGAATGATATTATGTTGGCAAAAACCAATGTTGAAATTGCACAGGCAAATCTCAAGACAGCCAAATCGGCTTATCAGCCCACCTTAACAGGTTATTATGGATACAGTTCGCGAATTTCTTATGCCGACAGATTGGTCGCTACAGGGACTTATTCTGCATATCCTATTGGTGTGGTTTCTGGAACAGGGCAACAGGTACTTGCACCTAGAGCAGATACGGAAGTAGCCAAGTATTTACCACTCGCCGATCAATGGAAGCAAAACGACGGTCATAATTTTGGTGTGAATTTGAGAATCCCCATCCTAAATGGATTGGCAGTGAAGAACAATGTGCGTCGCAATAAGGTGAGTGTTGAACGCTCCAATACGTTGTTGTCTCAACAAAAGCAAGATTTAGAACGTACCATTCAGCAGTCATACGCCGATGCCAAAGGGGCCATAATTACCTATGAAGCCGCGCAAAAAACCACCCTTGCCAGAAAACAAGCCTATGAATATGCGCAAAGCCGTTTCAATAACGGCGCTGCTACATCTTTGGCCTTTTCTCAAGCAAAACAGCGTTTTGACGCTGCAGTATCTGCTGAGCTTCAAGCAAAGTTTGACGCCATTTTCAGGATTAAAGTTTTAGAGTTTTACTTTGGCATACCGCTAACGCTCTAAAGTAGTATTTTTGCCTCGTGGCAAATATCCTACATATCGAAACTTCTACAGAACAGTGTGGGGTAGTCCTTGCTCAAAACGCCACTATTCTTGGTAGTAGAGAAGTGCTGGAAAACGGTTTTACACACGCCAAACAATTACATACATTAATTGACGAAGTCTTATCTGAGTGTGGGCTTTCACCATATCAATTAGATGCCGTTGCCGTTAGCGAAGGTCCGGGATCTTTCACCGGCCTGCGCATTGGATGCGTTGCAGCCAAAGGCCTCTGTTTTGCCCTCGACATTCCGCTTATTGCGCTCCCTACGCTACAAATTTTAGCAACACCACATTCGAAAAACAGCATGGTGGTGTCATTGCTTGATGCTCGCAGAGATGAAGTTTATGCCGCTGTTTATAACAAAGGAGGTGCATTAAAAGGGGAAACCCATGCCCATATTTTAACAGCAAGTTCATTTGCTGATTTGGCAGCCAATCAGGTTTCTTTTGTGGGTACTGGTGCTGAAAAAACCAAAGACTTATTGCCTTCAAACCCCAATTGGAAGTTTGTGTCAAGCCATCCATCTGCTACGGCAATGCCTACATTGGCGTTTGAGGCTTTTGAAAAAAAGCAATTCGCAAACATTCACAGCTTTACTCCAACCTATTTAAAACCCGTTAGGATCACCGCATCCAAAAAAGATGCTCTGGGAAGGCCTACGTAGTTATCTTTTAATTTTTAGGTAAAGTCCGTTTCTGTTGTAGTCCAAGACTGCTTTGGTCGCTTTTAAGATATCAGCACCAAGAATGCCATCAACAGCCTTTACGCCCAGTTGTTCTAAGGCGCTATTTACACTTGTCATATCAAATAAGATGATTTCCAGATCTCGACCTTCCCATGCACCTACTTCCAACACATTGTCTTCGCTGTGGCGTGTTTCCATTTCCGTACTGCTGGCAGATGCAGCCTGCTGCTCGGCTTTGTTGGCATTGAGTTTAAAATGGGCTTCTTTATCCCATGCCACGCAAGTGTGTGAGGCGCCCGTATCAACAATAAAGTCTCCTGAAACTCCGTTGAGTACTGCCTTACATATATAATGACCCGAAGCTGCTTTTTTTAGTGGCACACGCACATAGCCTTTGCGCTTTAATAAAGTAGATAAGCTGTATTTCATGATGTAAAGATACAGGCATTGGTGTATTTTTGCCCCATGTTGATTGATACGCACACACATCTCTACGTTTCTGAATTTGATGCTGACCGCCCCGACATGATAAAGCGGGCTTTGGACGCAGGCGTTGAGCAGTTTGTGCTGCCAGCTATCGATTCTCAAACCACAGCTATCATGCATAGCCTAAAGCATGACTACCCTGAAAACATCCACCTCATGATGGGGCTGCACCCCACGCATGTTGGTGTCAATCTTGAAGAGGAATTGGCACACGTACAACAACAGTTGGCAGCACATACGTTTGTTGCTGTAGGCGAAATAGGCATGGATTTGTATTGGGATAAAACCTACCAAAAGGAACAACAAGAAGCTTTTGCAAAACAAATAACGTGGGCATTGGCTTATGATTTGCCCATAATAATCCACTGCCGTGAGGCTTTTGACGAAATTTTTGAAGTGTTAGAAGGGGTGCAAGACACACGGCTTCGGGGCATATTCCATTGCTTTACGGGTGACGCAAGACAGGCGCAGCGTGCAATTGACTTTAATATGTTGTTAGGCATTGGCGGAGTGGTTACCTTTAAAAACAGCGGTCTTGCGCAGACGCTTGCAAACATCTCAATGGAGCATATTGTGCTGGAAACCGATGCGCCCTATTTGGCGCCAACACCCTTCCGCGGAAAGCGAAACGAGTCGTCCTATATTACTTATGTTGCCGAAAAAGTGGCCTTAACGCATAACATAAGCCTTGCACAAGTCGCCAAACAGACGACCAAAAACGCAAAAAACTTGTTTGGGCTGTAAATTTTTTTAGGGACTTTTTTTTTCGATATTTACACCCAATTAGAGAGGTGGCCGAGTGGTCGAAGGCGCACGCCTGGAAAGTGTGTATTCCGTTATCGCGGAATCGAGGGTTCGAATCCCTTCCTCTCTGCTGCTTATGTATATGTTTTTTTATATATTTAGCGAACATTAAAAAATAATATAATTTAGAAACCAAATACTCTTTAAATGAAACGTTTTTTTTCCCATACCATTTTATTGCTTTGCTTAATGGCATCTGCAACAACAGCTATTGCACAGGAAACGGACTCACTCGCTGTTCAAGAAACAGAAGTTGCTAGTGAAGCCCCTGCTGAAATGGCACAAGAACAACCCCAAGAAGCTCCTAAAAAAGCGGGCTTTACTCAAGAACTCAAAAAGAGGTTTATCGAAGGTGGCCCTGGATTTATGGGCATTGTATTGTTGTGTTTAATCCTTGGCCTTGCCATTGCCATTGAGCGCATCATCTTTTTAAACCTATCCACAACCAATACTGCAAAGTTGACTGCTTCTGTTGAAGACGCACTTAATTCTGGTGGTGTTGAGGCAGCAAAAGAAGTTTGCCGCAACACTAAAGGACCTGTTGCTTCCATTTTCTACCAAGGTCTTGATCGTTCGGGCGAAGGTGTTGAGAATGCTGAAAAAGCAGTTGTCGCCTATGGTGGTGTGCAAATGGGTCAACTTGAAAAGAATGTATCTTGGATTTCATTATTTATTGCACTTGCTCCCATGCTTGGTTTTATGGGAACTGTAATTGGTATGATTCAGGCATTTGATAAAATTGAAGCTGCTGGAGATATGCAGCCTTCACTTGTAGCTGGTGGTATTAAAGTAGCACTGCTTACAACGGTATTTGGTCTGATTGTTGCCATTATTCTACAGATATTCTACAACTACATCATTTCAAAAATTGACAGTATTGTAAATGATATGGAAGATGCGTCTATCACATTGATTGACCTTCTTGCTGCGAACCAAAAATAATTCATAAAACAATCTATTATGGATATTCAAAAAATTACCAAATATGTAGCGCTGGCGCTTGGTGTGATTGGCTTGATTTTGCAAGTTCTCATATTGCGCAAAGGAGATGACGCTATTGAAATGGCTGGTTTAGCTGGAAATTTCTCTTCAGTTTCTCCTATGATAAACTTGGCGATAATCATACTTATTGTAGTAGTACTGATTACGCTAATATCATCGTTTGCCTCGTTGGCTTCAAACGCTGCTAAACTAAAAAAGGCTGGTATTTCCATAGCTGCTTTTGCTGCTGTTGTCTTACTCTCTTTTCTGCTTTCAGAAGGCGTTGAGACACCAATGAAGGATGGAGAAGTATTGTCTGCCTCGGGCTCACGTTGGGTGGGAGCTGGACTACGTACCTTTTATATTTTAGCCGTTATTGCGGTGGGTACCATGCTCTATTCTGGCGTTAAGCGATTTTTTAAATAATACGTTATGGCAAAAAGATCTGCACCCGAAGTGAATGCAGGGTCCATGGCCGACATCGCATTCTTGCTACTGATTTTCTTCTTGGTAACGACTACGATTGAAACAGATTCTGGTTTGAACCGTAAGTTGCCACCAATGGAAGACGTTGTTGATCCACCTATTATCAAAGAACGTAACATATTTACGGTAGTGGTAAACAAAAACAACGACCTGCTTGTTGAAGAAAAGCCTTTGGAGATTAGTGAGTTGCGCGAAGCTGCCGTAGCCTTCTTAGATAATGGCGGTGGTAAAGGCGAAGATGCCTGTAATTATTGTCAAGGCGCTCGTGATACCGACTCATCTGACAATCCCGACAAAGCTGTGATTTCTTTGAAAAACGACCGTGAAACAGACTATAAGGTATACATCGCAGTTCAAAACGAACTTGTTGCTGCCTATAATGAGCTCCGTAATCGAGAATTTGCGAGATTAAATCCCAATTTGGGATTGAGTTTTGTAGATGCGGATCGCAGGTATTCTGACCCGAGAACCTCGACTTCTGAAAAAGAAGCACTTAAGCCCAAGTTGGCTGAAGTAAAAGTCCTTTTCCCTCAGAAGCTATCTGAAGCTGAACCCTCTAAAACAAATTAATATGTCTAAGTTCAAAAAGAAAAAAGGCGGTGAGTTACCTGCAATTTCTACAGCATCTTTGCCAGATATTGTTTTTATGCTGTTGTTCTTTTTTATGGTTGCTACCGTGATGCGCGACAGTACGCTAATGGTTGCCAATACGCTTCCAGCAGCAGACCAAGTACAAAAGTTAGATAAGAAAGATCGTGTAATGTATATATATGCTGGAAAGCCTAGCGATCGTTATCAAGATAAGTTTGGAACTCAACCCAAAATTCAGTTAAACGATAAGTTTGCCACTGTAGCAGATGTGGGTGCATTTATTCTTGCTGAGCGCGCTTCAAAACGCCAAGAACTTCAGAATGTACTTACCACTGCGCTAAAAGTAGATGGCGAAACCAATATGGGTCTGATTACAGATATCAAACAAGAACTCAGAAAGGTTAACGCATTAAAGATAAACTACACCACCCGTAATGGTGATTATATGCAAAACCTAAAGTAGTCTTAACATTTTAAAACAAAGCACCCTTCGGTTCGCAATATTGTTGCGTGAAGGGTGTTTTTTTTTTTGGTTTATATTTAAGGAATGAAACACATTTACTGCATATTGTTTCTGACGGTTGTTGGCCCGCTATTTGCACAGGAAGAAGCCCCTACATTTAGAGAAGACCAGCTTTATTTGAGCATTGCCTATCCCTACTTTTCTGACGCGCCAAGCACGCTTATTCAAAACAAGCTTTCTTATGCTTTTTCCTTTGGATTTGTACGCGATATGCCCATAAATAAGCAACGCACTTTGGCAGTTGGCATTGGTTTGGGATATGATCAAGCCACCATATATAACAACACCTTGTTTGCGTATGCTGATAATAATATCAATGCAAACGTGATAGAAGGCGGATATCAGCAAAACTACTTACGCATGCAGTCATTAGCGGTGCCTTTGGAGTTGCGCTGGCGCAATGCTACTGAAACAAAACATGCTTTTTGGCGTATACACACAGGAGTAAGCGTTCACTTTCCAATGCAGTTTAAATCATATAACCAAACACCAACTGGACAGATTAATACATCCAAGCTTCCCTCAAAAGGAACGATTTTACGTTGGAATGTACATTTTGGCTTCAACACCTGGAATATCAGTATCGCACACGACATGCAGCCTTGGGCTACTTTTGGGGCTTTAAACAAGGAATATGATGTGAAATTCACAAAGATCGGTTTGATTTTTTACATTTTATGATTAAATAATCAGTCAAAATTTCTTTTTCAACAGGAATTAAAAAAAACGATATCTTTGCAACCATAACAATTAAAACTATAACTATGAAATTTTTACTTCAAGTTATGCTGCTTTGTTTTTCAACAGCAGTTGTAGCCCAAACACAAATATCAGGTACAGTAGCCGACAACAATGGTCAGCCAGTTCCTGGAGCAAGTGTTGTCTTAGACAGTAATACCGGTACGGTAACTGACTTTGACGGTAATTTTACGTTAAATACTTCCCAAACACCTCCTTTCACCATTACGGTATCGAGTGTTGGTTTGGAAACAAAATCAGTAACAGTATCATCTGCTGCGCAAGCCTTGAGCATTACATTAGGAGATTCGGCAACGCAATTAGATGAGATCGTTGTATCTGCATCACGTATTGCACAACGCCTTTTTGAATCACCTGTAACAGTAGAGAAATTTAGCTTAAGAGAAATTCAAGCTACGCCTTCTGCAGATTACTTTAACGGTTTGGCTAACCTTAAATCGGTTAATGTATTAGAAGCAGGTCTTGTTTTTAGTCAAATAAGCCTTAGAGGTTTTACAGACATCTACAATGAAGGCCTTGTAACCTTAGTTGACGGGATGAACAACCAAGCGCCTGTATTTGGATTTGGTGTAGGTAACTTAATTGGACTACACGATATCGATGTACAAAGTGTTGAGATTCTTCCTGGCGCTGCTTCTGCTCTTTATGGTGCTGATGCATACAAAGGAATTGTGTTTATCAACAGTAAAAATCCATTCGATCACGAAGGTGTTGATATTTCATACCGAAGAGGTCAGACAGAGCAAGATGCTGCTGGTATCAATATGTTTGAAGATTTTGCTATCCGTATGGGCGGTAAGATTAACGATAAACTAGCGATTAAAGCTACAGTATCTCACAAATGGGGTACAGAATGGGCAGCTGAAGATTACAGACATACCTCTAACAGAAACATTATTGAAGGATACAGCACAAACAATCCAGATTATAATGCAGTAAACGTTGAAGGTGAGCAACCTTTTACCTCTCCTATAATATTTGGCGCTATTGCCTCGCAAGCTCCTGCTGCTCTAGCACCAGGACTTTTACAGCTTTCAGCTATAGCACCTAATTATTTTGATACAGTTTATTCAACGGGTTATAAGCTGGTTGATCTTATGGGTAACGATACCTACAATACCAAAGGAAACTTTGCCATTAACTATCGTCCAAACAGCAAAACCGAAATAAGTGTACAGTCTTTAATCGGTACAGGTAAAGCACCATTATATACAGGTGCAACGGTATACAACCTCGATAAAGTTCTTGTGCAACAACACAAGCTTGAACTTAAGAGTGGTGGTTTAAAAGCCAAATTCTTCTATACACATGAAGATGCTGGAAATACCTCAATTACAGGGTACGACGCTGTTAATTTAGCTAATGCACAACCAGGCGGTCTTCAAGCCGGATGGGGTGGTGCATATATCAATACTTACCTAGGAGGTATTGCTATGTCACAAGGAATTCCTTTAAACATGGCATTGTTAGGTGTGTTAGGTGGTATTCAAACACATATTCAAACTGCTTATGGACAAGTACTAGCTGGTGCAAGACCTGCTAGCGACCTTGCTACATTGAGTATTAACGATCTTTACGGCGACACTACACCATTCCACGTGGCTGCAAGAGCTGCTGCAAATGCAAATATGCTTATGCCAGGTACTGAAGCCTTCAATCAAGCACTTGCTTCTTCAAGAAGTAATGCAATTGAAATTGGTAGGGGATCAATCGTTCAAGACCTTTCTAAAATCTTCAACTACGAAGTAGATTATGACTTTGGAGAAAAACTTGAATTTGGAAACCTTATTGTCGGAGCTAGTTATAGAAACTATGAGCTTGCAACTGGCGGTACGCTGTACACAGATTACGATGCACCAATTGAGTACAATGAGTATGGTGCTTATGCACAGCTTAAGAAAACCATGATGGACGATAAGTTGACGGTTACCGCATCTGCTCGTTATGACAAGCAAAGCGTGCTAGAAAGTGGCAACTTTACACCTAGATTAGGTTTCTTGTTTAACCTTTCTGAAAACCAAAACATCAGACTTACAGCGCAAACAGGATTTAGAAACCCAACAAACCAGGATAAGTTTATTGGACTAAACCAAAGATCATTCTTTATTCTTGGTAATGAAAGAGGGAGTATTGACAGATTTAATACTGGCTTAGTACAATTAGCTAACGGATCAATAGGAAGCTTTACAGGAAATTATGTAATGAACAACTCTGTTAACCAGGTGGACAATTCTGTTGCAGACTTAAATTTTGCAAAGCCTGAAACGGTTTCTACGGTTGAATTAGGATACCGTTACAATTCTTCAGGATTTACGTTTGACATCAGTGGGTATTACAATGCATACAAAGATAAAATCGCAGGTGTATATGTTTACACGCCTTTAGTTGATGCTACATACACTACTGCTGCAGCTGCTATGGCAGGCGGGAATTTCTTTGAATTCCAAGTAGATTCTAATATCGACAATGATTTCTCTGCTTACGGTCTAAGTTTTGAAGCGATTAAGACGCTAACGCCTTCATTGACTGCTAACCTTATCTATGAATACAACGACCTAGACTATACGCCAGACCCAGTTGTTGAGGTTAACATGTCTTGGAACACGCCTGAGCACCGAGTGAAAGCTGGTTTAAATTATCAAGTAGGCGATATCATTAACGTAAGTGCTAACGGAAGATACAACTCGGAATATTATTACGAGTCTTCTTTCTTTAACACAGATGTTCCTGAGAATGTTGTTTTAGATGCAAAATTGTCTATTGCACTGAAAAATGTAAATTCAATACTTGAAATTGGTGGTAATAACATCGGTGGTGAAAATTACATCGCAATTCCAGGATCTGGTCTTGTTGGAACAACGTATTACGCTGCACTCAAAATGAGTTTATAGTGTAAATAAATTGATTAATTGAAAAGAGCCCAATTGGGCTCTTTTTTTTTGCCCATACCGCTCAATAAAACATATATTTTCTACTATATTTGCACTCAAATTTATGGGTTATTGATGCCTATTTAAAAAAAACAATTCTTCAACTATGTCACAGAGCACAGGCAATGTTTCCCAAGTCATCGGACCAGTAGTAGACGTATCTTTTGATACAGCAAACACAACACTTCCTAACATTTACGATTCGTTAGAAATCCAAAAAGCAGACGGCTCATTGCTTGTCTTAGAAGTGCAATCCCACATTGGCGAGGATCAAGTTCGCGCCATTTCAATGGATTCAACAGATGGACTTGCGCGTGGTGCAAAAGTTGTTGCTACAGGAAACCCCATCCAAATGCCTGTTGGCGAGGATGTTTACGGACGCCTTTTCAACGTAATTGGCGATGCAATTGACGGTATTGGCGATTTGCCCAAAACAGGCAAAGATGGCCTTCCTATTCACCGTGAGGCACCTGCCTTTGATCAACTTTCTACCTCAGCAGAGGTTTTGTTTACGGGAATTAAAGTAATTGACCTTATTGAGCCTTATGCAAAAGGAGGTAAAATTGGACTATTTGGTGGAGCAGGTGTTGGTAAAACAGTACTTATCCAAGAATTGATTAACAATATTGCTAAAGGCCACGGTGGACTATCCGTGTTTGCTGGAGTAGGTGAGCGTACGCGTGAAGGAAACGATTTGCTACGTGAAATGTTGGAGTCTGGCATTATCAAATACGGCGACGAATTCATGGAATCTATGGAAGCAGGTGGATGGGACTTGTCTAAAATTGACAAGGAAGCCATGAAAGAATCTAAAGCAACTTTTGTATTTGGACAAATGAACGAACCTCCAGGAGCTCGTGCTCGTGTAGCACTTTCTGGCCTTACGGTAGCGGAATATTTCCGTGATGGTGCAGGTTCTGACCAAGGAAAAGACGTGCTTTTCTTTGTCGATAACATTTTCCGATTTACACAAGCAGGTTCAGAGGTTTCTGCCCTACTTGGACGTATGCCTTCTGCAGTAGGATATCAGCCTACGCTAGCAACTGAAATGGGTGCCATGCAAGAACGTATTACTTCTACCAAAAAAGGTTCGATTACATCTGTACAAGCGGTATACGTACCTGCGGATGACCTTACGGATCCCGCACCGGCTACAACTTTTGCACACTTAGATGCAACAACCGTATTGTCACGTAAAATTGCAGAGCTTGGAATTTATCCAGCGGTAGATCCCTTAGACTCTACTTCTCGAATCCTAACTGCTGAAATTCTAGGAGATGAGCACTATAACTGTGCCCAACGTGTGAAGGAACTTTTACAGCGTTACAAAGAATTACAAGATATTATTGCCATTCTAGGTATGGAAGAACTTTCGGAAGAAGATAAGTTAGCCGTATCAAGAGCAAGACGTGTACAACGTTTCCTATCACAGCCTTTCCACGTGGCAGAGCAGTTTACGGGTATCCCTGGGGTATTGGTAGACATCAAAGACACCATCAAAGGATTTAACATGATTATGGACGGTGAGTTAGACCACCTGCCAGAAGCAGCGTTTAACCTTAAAGGTACGATTGAGGAAGCCATTGAGGCGGGTGAAAAAATGCTCGCTGAAGCCAACGCATAACAACAGCTATGTATTTAGAAATTGTTAGTCCAGAAGCCACATTATTCCAGGGAGAGGTAAACGCTGTTTCCGTCCCTGGCGTGCAAGGGTCTTTCCAAGTATTAAACAACCACGCTGCCATTGTTTCTTCCCTTGCCGTAGGCGAGGCTAAAATTGAAGGAAGTATAGATGTGGCAGATGCATTCAAATCTCTTTTTACAAAAAGAGGGAACGACACCATTGTTTCCCTTTCCAATGGTGGCACATTCGAAATGAATAACAACAAGGCCATTTTGTTTGTGGATTGATTCGTAAGTTTTGGTTACGCGTCAACTAACTTTTTAAAACCAAACTATGAATCGGTTCTTTTTTAGTGCTCTAGTAGCAACACTCGCAGTATTTTCATCTTTAGCTCAAACCCCACTAGACGAGGTAGTCGTTTCTTCGCCACGGCTAGATGTGTCTTTTTCAGACGATTCAAAATCTGTTACCGTAATCACCGCCGAACAAATTGCTGATACACCGGTCTCTAACCTTGTGGACTTGCTTCGTTTTCAGGCAGGGATTGACATTCGCAGACAGGGTATCGAGGGTGCACAAGCCGATGTATACTTGCGTGGTGGTACTTTTGACCAAGTTTTATTGCTGATTGACGGCATTCGTGTTGACGATCCCCAAACAGGTCACCATACGCTCAACAGCGCACTGCCTTTGGAAGTAATCGAAAGAATTGAAATCGTCAAAGGACCCGCTGCCCGAATTTATGGACAGAACGCACTAACGGGCGCCATTAATATTGTCACCAAAAAAGAAGGGAAAAAGGGCGCTACACTTACTGCCCGTCAAGGTAGTTTTCATACCACACACCTAGGCGCTACGGCACAAGACTATAACGATAATCAACAGCACGTTATTCACTTTTCTAGATTATTCAGCGAAGGGTACCGTCACAATACCGATTTGGATAACCTCCATTTTTTTACACACAGTGCTTTTGGCGCGTCTAAGAAATTGAAGCTCCTGACCATGTTCAATGAACGTAAGTTTGGGGCTAATGGATTTTATGGGTATGCCAGCTATAAAGACCAATATGAAGAAACGCAGAGCAGTTTAGTAGCTTTAACGACTTCTTTTGCTTCTGAAAAAGCCGTTTGGACTCCTAGAATTTTTTGGAAGCGTGGACAGGATAAATATATTTTAATTCGAGATAACCCTAGTGCATACCGCAACATGCACATCAACAATAAAATAGGGTTTTCTGTTGACACCAAACTAACACACAGCAACGGCAATCTAAGCGGGTTTGGTGCTGAATTATCAAGCGTTTCCATACAATCCAACAACCTTGGTAAGCACAGCCGTACCATTG
>Ga0209653_1001451_pt1 | contig 19031 bp, 14 predicted proteins | sample SaaInl6LU_22_DNA_FD_184644 | JGI IMG/M metagenome (GOLD analysis project Ga0209653, IMG submission 184644) | Marine microbial communities from expanding oxygen minimum zones in the Saanich Inlet - ESP_116LU_22_DNA (SPAdes) (version 2) | ecosystem: Environmental > Aquatic > Marine > Intertidal...
CAACTTCTTCGTCACCAGTTACTTGTTTTGCGAAATGTGACTCGATAACGATGCCAACTTTTTCAGCGAATTGTTCTTCGCTTTCGAAATCGATACCTTCAACGAGTGATTTCAGTTTTTCGACCTGAGTGTCTGCGAGGTCACGAGCAGATTCACGAATAATCGTTTCACGCTTGTAAACTTCGAGTTCTTCAGATGTGTCGATGACTTTCTGAGTAGTTTCGTTGAGACGTGTCTCAAGTTCTTCTACTTGTTCAGCCAATTCGTCAACTAGGTCAACTTTGGATTCTGGAACGTCAATGTAAGACTCTGTGAAGAGGTCTTTCATTTTTTCCATGAAAGTCTCGGCAATTTCAGTGCGGAGACCGCTCTGGATTGCAACTTGATTTTCTTCCATCCAAGTTTCAACTACATAGTTTAGGTAGCTGTCTACTTTTTCTACAAGGTCAGATTTCGTAGAAGCAATTTCTTCTGCGAGTTCTTCCTTATACTGTGTTTCGATACGGTCAATTTCTTCTGACAGTTTCGATTTTACAGCTGCTTCAAAAATAACTGCGGTTTTAGCTTTGAACTCATCGCTGAGTGTAGCTTCAGACTCGACTAATGCGTTCAGTTCAGCAGTAGTGTCAACACTCGTTTCCACGATTGAATCTTCTTCTACTGTCACATCTTCGCCCATCATTTTGTCGTATGAAGCTGCAAGGTCTGCTTTTTTCATACCGTGCATTTTCATAGACATTGCATTAATCATGCCCGCTTTCGTTTTTGGAGCAGGAGCTTGTTTTGCTTTGGTTGCGTCACCTGCCTTATCAACAGATGCGATTGAATCTTCTTCATCAGTCGCATTTGCGTCAGGTTTCCCTTTAGGAGCAGGGGCACTACCTTCTTCGAGAGTTTCTTCCACGATTTCGTCTGTTACTTCATCGTGGAGTTCAACTTCCTGATTTACTTCTTCAGTCATATTTGACTCCTTACATACTAGATTTTAGTAACGAGAGGAAATTCTTAAACTCTCGAACACTTGTCTCATATAAGACAGGTTTCGGAGCGTTTTTAATTTCAGTCTCCATTTGTTCAATTACCTGAGGCTTGAGAACGCCGTTATCCCAAATCCAATCAACACCTTCCATGATTCCATTAACAAATGCGTCTGGTGCTGATGGGTCTTGCACGATGTCAACCGTGCTAAGAATAAAGTCGTCTTTGACGACCATTGCGCCGTTCTTCTGCTCAAGGCTACCCATACCACGAGTTGACACGCCTAGTTGCACACCACCGTCAAGGAGACCTTTAACAATCTTACCCATTGGAGTATCCAATATTTGTGCCTTTCCTACCACATCATTACCCTCAAACTTGAGGTCAGTGATGAGGTGAGAAACTTTATCAAGGTTAACAGTCGGGCCTTCAGGGTGATTCAACTCACCTACGGCACGTTTTTTGCTAACCTGTGTATCAACGTATTGTTTTACCGCTCTTTCCATAATTGCTTTAGGGTAAACACGTCCGTTGCGATTCTTTTTATCTGTCTGCGCGAAAACGCCTTCGATGACGTAATTCTTCTCGCCATCTTCTTTCTTCTCCACAATACATTGTAGAGTGTCGTTTTCAGTAAATTCTGTAATTAACTTCATGTTAATTCCTTTACTACTTTCATCGCAGACTTCTCTGCGTCCTTCTGAGACTTAAAAGCGTCTAGACGGTCACCGTCAATATATACGACAAAAGGCATATTGCCTTTCTCTTTCGTAATCATTATAGGGATTCTCTTGACCTTCTTATCAAAGACCACATCCCCTTTTGGCTTACGTCCTGCAAGTTCTGCCAGAAGTTCTTTATATGTTTTCATAGTATTATTTATACGAATAATGTTTTTAAGAAGAGTTTTTTATTACTCTTCAGAGTCATTTTCTTCCACATCATCGTCTAATTGTGCAAGAATTTCTTCATCTTCGTCCATGACTTCTTCTACGGCATCAAGTTCTTCTTCAGATACTTCGAGTTCGTCTTCAATCTCTTCGTCTGTGATGTCCAAATCTTCGTCAGCATCAGTCTCAAGACCTTCAGGACTATCGTTGAAGATTGCCTGTGCGGTAGCAATACGTTGTGCTTCTAACGCATCTGCCATCTTATCTTGGACAATACTTTGGAATGAACCTTCTGCTTTGTTCAGGTCACCCGCAGTGATTTGATTAATTAGTTCTTCAACCGCACTAGGTTCTACGGTTTCAACTTCTTGTTCAAGTGTTTCTGTTTCACTCATTTTTAGATTTCCTCTTGGTTTTCATCTTCGTCAACGACGGAGTTTTCGCCTTCGACTTGTTTTTTCATTTCTTCGATGTCTTCGTCTGACATCATCATTACGTTTTTCATAGCCCATTCACGAGAAAAGTATTCACCAACATACTGTGATACTTGGTCAAGCGTTTGCAGACGGTTCTGCAACAATTCTGCATTCTTTAGTTCAGTGAAGTGATTATCTCTTTGGAAGTCAATAGTGATATGACTTTTCCATTGTTCCCAGTCTTGTTCGGTGATGATACCCTTGAGAATAAGTTGTTTCTTCAGAATACCAGTGAACAGAGTTGAGAAACGTTTGCGGAGACGGTCAATAAACTTCTGGAACTTAACTTCGTCCCGTGAAATCTCGGTTGACCGACCCAAAGAGAACTGCGCTTCTTGTTCCAAACGGTTGATTGGAACATTCAATGACCGATACATTCTTTTCTGGAAATACATGATATCATCAATCTGTCCAAGGTTTTCACCGCCAGGCAGTGTAGAGATTTCAGTTCCTCTACCACCCTCACGGCGTGGCAACCAGAAGTCTTCCAACATGGACATATGTTTTCGGTCATCTTTCAGTTGTCCCGTATTCGAATCGTAAACAATCTTATTACGGTAACGAGACATAATGTCTTTCATATATGCCTCTGATTTATTACGAGGCATATTACCAACATCGATATAGAAGATACGGCGCTCAGGCGCACGTGCGAGACGATAGATGACAAGACTGTCTTCCATCATACGAAGTTGGTTGATTGGTTTGAGTGCCTTATGGAGATAGGATACGACCTGTCTTCTACTAGGGTCAAGGAGACCCGACGATACATAAGACACTGAATCAGGAGAAAGTTTTACGCCTTGGTTCTGACCAGCTTTCTCTTGATAAATGTAAAACTCGTTGACCTTCTCGACAATCTTTGCGCCTGTCGCTTGGTCTTTTTTATACTTGACTTCTTTTACTTTACGAATCTTTGCGGCATCAATCGTTCTGATTTCTTGAATACCTGCTTTGAGATTACTTTCATTGACTACAAGGTGATGATACAAACGACCATCAACATAGAATGAACGGAAGATGTCATGACCCAGTTCACTAAACTTCAACATACTATAAATGTTATTGAACTCTTCGGTCATAGTTTTCTTGATGGTATCTTTAGCATCTACTTCATCAAGGTTTAGTTCACAGGAGATACCCATTTCCGAACCAACAATGGATTCGTTTACGATGTCTTCGACTGCGGCATCTACTTCAGGATGAGATGCGACACCACGATATTTTAGGATAAGTTGTTGGTTGTCTTTTGCTTGTGCGCCATCCATGTCAATGTATTGACCATAGTGACTACCAGAAGCAGTAACATACCCCGCACCATCTTCGTCGGTGGGAGCAACAATCGATTTTAATTTTTCCTGTTCTTTAGGTTTTTCTTGCGCTCGTTTAATTTCGAACCCAAATAACTTAAAGATACTATTGTCCTGTTCTGCCATAATTATCCTATCAAGTAACTTATAGTATGAGGAAGGGACTCTTCGCCCCTTCCCCCTTACTTATAACCAGATTAACTGGTTGTGTCTGATTCCCAGTATTGAACTTGGAACTCAACGGTGAACTCTTCCACTTGGTCTACTGTGTCGTAGCTAACATCAATAGCAGCGATGTTAGTTGGGAAACAACCACGGAAGTTGTATTTCTTCACAACACTTTCGTCACGGTCAAGTTGCTCAACCACGAGGTCTGCTTGATAATCCACTGGATTGGTCAAACCTGTATTTGATTGGTGAGCATTGATACCGTTCATCCAACGTTCCATAGCATTACGGATGTTGAAGTCGGTGTCGTTCAGAATGGTCACTTGCCAAGTTTCAAACGTGCGGTCACCAGCGATTTTCAACTGACGGCCACGGAATGGGACTTCGATTACATTCATTATCGATGCTGGCAACTGAGCAGACTTACACAGGAATGATGTCAGTTCGACATCACCGCCTGCATAGCCTGGAAAGTTGACAGTGGCTTTGAAGAGATTGGGACGTGCGCCCCCGCCTCTGAGTTTTGACTTAAAGTCGTCTACGCCTAAGATTGCCATTTTTCCTTACTCCCTTAAACTGTGCCAACTACTTCTTCAAACTCTACACCAGTTCTAACTGCGACAAAGTTCAGTGTCACATAGTTGATAGAACGGGCAGGTTTGATGAAGATGTTTGCGATGAATTCATTGCGGTCAACAACAGCAGGAGTGTTATTCGTTTCGTCACAGACGACACGGAAGTCAGTGATACCACGACGACCCTGAATCTCACGAAGGAATGGTTCAACGATATTGACAAATTCGGCACGAGTAAACTCGTCATTGAATTCAAACATTACGTTGCGACCTGCGATTGCGATTGCGCGCTCGATACCGAGGAACAAACGGCGGACATTGATGCGGTCAAATGCCGATGGACGAGACGAGTTAGTCTTGTCACCGAAAAGCATGATGCCTTCGCCTGGAATGTTTGCAATCGGATTGATACCTGCTTTATACAAGGTATCTCTTTCTGACTTGGTTGGCGACAGAACGATATCGGTGATACCCAGATAACGTCCACGACGAGAACCAGCAGGAGAGAACCAAGGTGCAGCAACCAAGTCAGTTGCGGCCATCAGACCAGCAGTGCTTGATGCAGCAGGGATTTTGATGTATTGGTCGTTATACTTGTCAAAGACCTTCAGATAGTTGTTGTCTTGAACAAGATAGGTTGACTTCGTGTATGCACCATTGTTAGTAACGACAGCAGCGTTAGTTCCAACAGTGATTGCAGCATTCCGTGAAGGAGAAGCAACAGCAACACAGTCTTTACGGAGAGACTCCGCAGTAGCAACCAAGTCATTGACGACAGTGGCGGCATTGGTATTACTAATCGATTCAGGAGCAATCAAGAAGTCAATCTCGATGTTGTCTTTGTCTTCGAACTTATCGAATCCGCGAAGGACATCATCAGTTCCCAGAGTGCTTGAAGAAACACCAGAAGCGAAGTCCCAAGTAACTTCAGCACCAGAAGCAGCGGCAAACGATGCAGCAAAGTCTTCACCAGTTGCGGTTGCGTTTGCGCCCCAGTTCGTGCCAACAAAGTCACTTACGCTTGCGGAGTCAGCAGTGTGTAAATCACCAGCATAGACCCACTGGGAACGAAGTTTCAGAACATCTTTGTAGTAGTTCGTAGTTCCGTCAGATGCTTTTGCGTTTGCAGCAACTGACAAGTATGGGAAGGTTTCGAGGACAGTGCCAGCCGTTCCACTAATCGTTCCGTCTTGGTCAATAACAGCGACATGAATCTCGTCGTTAGAACCACCAAGTCCAGATACAAATGAGGACGTGCCAGGCGCACCGTCAAAACTCGAACTGTATGTCCAAGTATCGAAACCAGAACTGTCTGTCCCAGTAGCGCAGATTGATACACGGAGACCGTTACCAAGTTCGCCTGGGTATTTTGCGATGAATGCGCCATCAGAACTATCGAGAGACAAGTCTTCGAAAGCATCAAGGTTATTGATGGTCTGTGCGCCAAGTGACCCAAGATTTGAGTTGTTAGCGACAGCATTCACAGCATCAGAGTCGGCTTCACGGACGACATACAATGCGTTTGAATATCTTAAAAAATATGCGGCAGAATGAAAATCTACCGTATTTGAAGTTGTTGGCGCAGAAAAGGTGCTAACAAGACCCGACTCATCCGAGACGAGAGTTGCTTGACCTACTGGCCCCCAACCAAAGTTCCCCACAAATGCACCAGTAGAAGTTTGAACATTAGGGACTACGCCCGTTAAGTCAATTTCTTTTACTGTTACAGCAGGAGAAGCAGAGGGTGTAAAAAGTGCCATAACTTTTTCCTTTTTCGTTATCTAATTATAAGTTATCATAATACGGTAGTTGTTCACATACCTTTATTTATACTTATTATTATTTTACCAATCTTCGACACCAATATCAGCGCCTTGGAAGGTATGCCATCCTTGTTCTTGGACTATATCCTGTTGTTCCGCATAATCTAATCCGTCATCAATGAATCCTACAGGCGGCACATCATCTTCGATTTCTTTCATTTTCTTCGCAAACATCATCTCTTTTAGATTAATGTCGGTCATATCAGAGAAGTATTGTGTAGAAATAAAGTATCCAAACATAACTAGGTTCATCATCAGGTCATCGTGGTTACCATCTGATGCCTCGTATGACTGTCCTTTTGACACAAATGTAGAGATTTCAAGGATTGAGTTCTCATCACAAATCTGTAGTTTATTATTTTCAAGAACATCTTTGATTGATGAACAACCCAGTCTCTTGACCTTTCTATTCATCTCGATACCAATACGGTTTGCTTTCACCGCAGATTCCATATGGATGTTGTCATACTCTAAGTCTTGATATAGTCCGTTACATACTACTTGTCCTGAATCATTTGATTCAATAATTACATATGATTCATTGTAGAGGTTTGCATACTTATATATAATGTTAGGAAAGAGTAATGGAGATATAGTGTTATTGCGATACACGGCCACTTGTTTAAAAGGTCTTGCGCCAATGTCGATTACCGTAAAGGTTGAATAATCCTGTCCTCTTCCCTTTGACACATCAACCGTCATGATATATTCGTGATTTTGTTGTGGTTTCTCATAGACCAGTAGGTCGCCGCCTTCAAGAACATCTGTGGGTGGTTTAGCACGAAATGATAGCAACGTCTCGGCGTTGATGAGTGTATCACCTGTTCCAAAGAAGGTGTTACCGAACTCTTGGTCGAACTGTAACTGAGAAGTGTTTGCGACAGTTTGTCTCTTCCACTCTTCGTCCCTGCCTGGCACGTCATACCAGTTTACGGTAAATGGTGCAAACTCGTTTACTTTTTGGACTGCCCCTTCCCAAATCTTATGGAAAGTATTTCCGATTCCATTTGCAGTCGAAGTGATAATGACTTTAGTTTCTTTACCAGCAGAGATAACTGGATAGGTCGAAGTATAGAACTCATTCGCTCTTTCAACAAACGCAAACTCGTCAAGAAATAGTAGATTGACAGACATACCACGAATGGAACTACCGCTTGTAGCACTGGCGATAATACGAGAATTATTACTAAACTCAATAGAACCTTTGTTGAGAGCCTTACAACCAGGCTGTAAAAAGAACGGAAGATTCTCGAGCATGAGCGTAACACGCGAGAGCATCTCTCTTGCAGTCGCTCCTTTGTTTGCGAGAATTGCAATTGTTTTCTCTGAATGGAAACAAGCATACCATAATAGGTAACCGACAGAACTAATTGACTTACCCGATTGACGACACGCCAAAACAATCGAAAATCTGTTTTCATTAAAGTGTTTGAACATTTTCTCTTGATAAGGATATAGACTAAATGGGACTAATCCTTCGTCAAGAGAAATAACTTTTAGGTAAGTTTTACAGAAGTATACAGGGTTATTAGAACACTTGACGTATTCCTTGATTTCTTCTTCTGTAAATTGATGTTGAACACCGTCACGCTTGACATTTATATTGCCAAGATACGATTCATTCTGATTCTGGTTCTGCATCAATCACCACTCCCGACTCTTGTTGTATGAGTCGTTGCAAGTCTGTAGTCGTGCCTACAAACAGATTGTTCGTGGTGTTACCTAATTGTTTAGGTTCATCCTTCTTGTTAATGTCTTTGTTTTTCTTATTCAAATCCATCAACTTATCGTTGATGTCTGCCATGTTTTTCATCATGCCTGACAAAACTTCAAACGCACGAGGATGCTCAGACTCACGAGCAACTTCAATCATTAATTCCAAACTCTCTTGACCTTTTGCTAAAAGATTGTAATATGTATCACGAGAGTATTCGTAGTCGTCTTTTAAATTCTTTTCTTCTTCACTCATTAAGCACTATCCAAAATGGTTTCTGTAAACCCATAATCACTATCAGCATCTACAGAGGTTGGGTCTGGTGTTATTTTTAGTGTCTGTAAATACACATCACTATCCGCGAGACCAGCCTCTTGTAAATAGAAGTTATTTGTAACATCACGAATGATTTTACCCTCACCTTCGGGGCCATACAATGAGATTTTCATCTCAAAGTCTAAGGTATATACAATCGTTCTGCGTTGTTCTACTGCACCTTCAAAATCATCCGAAAAGGTTGTGCCTGATATAGTAATCGGAACATCTTCGGTAAGTGTATCTATATCCGCAAATGGTTTAATAGTCACTGTGTATTGTGGTGCGAAGTATGGTAAGATTTGTTCTACAACCTGTAATGCATCATCCTGTGACTTTGCATAGATGTTTAGTTGGAACGAAATCGTGTATGGTGTTGCTGTATAGATTCTCTGTCTTGATGTGACACTACCACTACTCAATGCCTTCGAGATGTTATTAATCTTTGGAAGTTGTCGTGTCGCATCATATTGCATATTCGTAATCTCGAAGGACATACGAGGTAGTTTGATTGCGACCCTACGTTCTGCATCTTCTCCCTTATTCATCTCTTCGATACGAGAAAGGAAGTTTCTCTTAGGTGCATAGGACAGAGGAACTTTGACTTGGGAGATAGTCTCACCCGAACTATTCTGACGAAGCACATACAGGTTATTGAACAGTGACCCAAATACGGACACCGCAGTTCTTACTCTTTTGTGATAAAACCAAGTTCCAAACATTAACCAATATCTCCAAATGGATTAGACTCTGAGAAGTCTAGGAAGTCTGACTCAAAGTCATTAAATACTTGATTCTGTGCATCCTTCTGAATCTCTTGTAGTTCCTGAACCAACGTTGGTGTTGCGACAGCACCAGAGGTCTGACCTTCAAGTGTATTGTTTGTTGTAAAGGTATGGAACTTACCATCAGTTGCACCTACGTGGGCAACCTGTAAGATATTATCTGAGTCTGACCAGTCAGTGACTTCACCTTTCATATCATATGTATCAAATGCTTGGATGATAGTTTCGCCAACAGTAAAACCAACTGATGAGGAATCCATCGTCAAGGCATATTGGAATGCGCTCTCAACCTCAATCGCATCAATCCCCGCAATGTCTGTATCAAAGTCTTCATCATTGTATTCAAACAGTTCACACTGCATACGGAATGTAGGAAGATTGCTGAGTTGATAGAATGGTGTTTCTGTTTCTACACGACGAATCTCAAAGATTGATTCGGATAGAGAAAGATAAATCAGGTCACCCTCTCTTGGACGGAAGTTCGCTTCGTCCAGACGAGAACCAATAAGTTGTTTCCATCTTTTTCTTGAAACAATAAAGTTTGCTTGGTCTCTTAGTTCAATACCAAACTTTGTGAACAGGTCACCTTCTCCATCAAACGCTTCGGTGTTCTCGATATACATCTCCACCTTATAGGCAGAACCGAAACGTGATGGAACATCATCAAGAAAGATAGAATCTTTGTTGACGACTTCTCTTGGGAGATAGTATACATCCTGACCATACATTTTGAGGGCTTCAATAATGATGTCCTCATAAAGTGTTTGTTCAGAACGAACGCCTTGTTTGAAATATGGGTTCGTTGCCATCTAATTATCCCACAAAGAAATCTGGTGGTGTATCATACTCATTATATATTCTCTGACGTGTAGTCTCAATTTCTTGTCTTGCGTCCTCGATGATTTGACGACCATTCAACTGAACACCGCCTGGCAACTGCATACCTTCAAACTTGATAAGGTTTTGTCCCCATTGTTCTTTGATGAGTGCTGTCGCATATTCTTTTAAGAACATATTGTCATAGATTTTACCCGTATTGTTTGGGTCTGATGCGAAATATGCTTCAATCATAATTACATCGCCAGCTTGTAAGTCGCCTTTAGAACCAGCAATATCACCCCAGATATTCAAAGTATTACCATTACGGTTGAACTGAATCTGTGGATGACCTGTTAGTTTCATATCGATAGTGGTGAGATACTGTTGCATCTGTTCATAGTATGCTAGGTCACCAATACCTGTCTGTAAGTCCCATAGGTCATTCAGACGCATCTGATACTTCACATCAAAGAAGTTTACGCTTGATGTTGAATCATCAATAGGAAGAACACGGACAATACTTAAAATACTATCAGCAAAGGGTTGGACAGGAGTTGCATCTAAATCAAAATCGATTAATCCACGGGTTATCATATCTTGTGTTATGGTAACAGAAAAATATGACCTGAAACTACCTTCTGCAACATATTCGTTAAAAAGTTGTAAAGCATCATTGATACGGTCTTCAATCTGTTCGTCATCCACATTGATTTCAATCACAGGATGTCCGAGTCTACGAAGACAATAATCGATAAAATCTGTTCTATTTCTAATTCTTGTATAACTTGACATATTTCTATTTATCCTTAGTTTAACAGTGTGCCAGAGTTATTGTAAACATTGATTCTGTAGTAAGAACCTTCTTGTCCGTCTAATGTATCTGCATCTAGCCCAGATGCATCCCCATCCACAGTCTTGATTGCGGTCAATAGTTCATTTGCCGTTGAGTATGTTTCGTTGAATGAGATAACGCCTGTTGATGGAGTATAGGATATATCACCCGTAGAACTAATGGCATATCTGGATGTGGTAATGGTTCTCGCACTATCATAATATAGATTAGTAGAACCTTCGGTCAGATTGTCAGTAGTCTTAGACCCAAAGTCGGAATCAAAATTTGATTTGACATATGATGTAACACCCGTAAGACCAGAACCATCCCCAGAGAAAGCATTCGCTGTCATCGTCCCTGCAATGTTTACGTTACCAGAACCATCCTTACCAACCAATGTCCCTGTAGTTGGAAGAGTCACACTGGTCGAACCTGTTGTTGTTAAAGTGAGACTGTTTCCACCCACAGTCAATAAGTCGCCTGTAAGACTCAGAACCCTATTCGCATTATTGACATCAAGTGTTAGTGTTCTATCAGCAGAAAGAACGGGACTTGCGTTATTAGAAACGATACGTGTCTCAAATGTTGATGTCGTAATATCTCTCAGACCAAAAGTCGTAATGTCTGTAATCGAACCCTGAGTGATAGATGGCGTATTTATGACAGGTGACGTAAGAGTCTTATTTGTAAGAATCTCAGTTCCCGTTAAAGACGCAACCGATAGACCACCACTGATTGCAGTGTTCAACTGACCCAGTGTCATACGAATAGTATTGTTACTGAAGTCAATCGTTTTATTCGTTAATGTCTGTGCGGTTGCTACCGTAGCGGTAAAGGACGAGTCAATACTAATCGTCGGTGTTGCAGCATGGGCCGAAGCGCCAGTAATACTAAGCGAACTATCCGTAAGAAGGTCTTTTAGATAGTCCCCACTCGTTCCTGAGTCAAGCGGCATTGTTGCCTCGGCAGTCTCGATGATACCGATAACCGCAATAGAGTCAATCGCACTTGTAGCGAACGATGTGTTTAAGAATGAACTTAGTTTTACTGACATCTTCTTTCCTTATTTTATGCCTGTGCCTCTGACCATCTCAAAAGACAACTTGCGTCTGATGTACCTGATGTCAAGAATACATTGATAACAAGAACGTCTGAACCGTCTGGGTATTTGAAGTCACCACCCAAAGGCGCGCCAGTTAATTCTTTCAAAGCTGATAGGTCAAGAGATGACGTAACAGCATCACTTCTACTCGTATCCGCGATATACGCAAATACTTGTTCGCCAGGCACAGCATATGATGGAGAACCAGACTTCCACGTGATACCACCAGCATCCACAACCTGAGCAAATGATGGCTGACCACCTTGAGACTCAAGATTAAGACCCTGCCAATTCGCATCTACAAAGTTCTTAGGGTTGAGAATCCCCTGAACAATACATTCACCCTGACTGAAACCACGAGAAACTGTAATCTGAATCGTTTCCAGCAACAACTGAGAACGATTGAGAAGTTCTTTCGCACCTAGACGACCAGTCAATGAGTTCGACACACTAGGAGCAAGACGAATAGCAAATGCCACCCTCGGAGTGGTGTTGATAGCAAAGTCGGTTCTCGCATAGTTAAACAGATAACCACGGTCTCGGTCAAACCCACCATCCATCACCAACGCACTACCCCAGTGAGATAGTGTTGGAGAACATGTATTGGAAATCTCAATGATACCCACGTTTCTGTTATGTGATGCGGCAGCGCCAGCAGTCAGGTTGTTGGTTGAACCTTGTTGATACTGAGTCAGTGTCGCAGACCTTGTGCAACCTGTGAAGTTACCCGCACCTTCGGTCACACTCTTACCAGTATATGTGATAATCTCATTATCAATGAGAAGTGTTCCTGTATCCGAGAACTCAAGTAGTTCCGCAACAGGAACCGTTGTATCACTATCAGTAATCGCAGCGGTCAAGAAAGTCACGGGAGTATCGTTCTCAATACTATATCTAACTGGAAGGTTACCAGAACGCATATATGCTTCATTATTGATGTTGTTGTTTTTCATTCTATGGACATATACCCATTTACCATCACCACCACGAATCATGAAGTGAATGAAACCAGCACCATACCATGAATACTCAATACCAATCATCTGCATCTTACCAGCATCAAAATTAGTTCCTGATGGGCCGTTTCCGTCCATCGTATCGAGATTCCAACGTGATTGAGGAACACGTTTTTCAGTAATTTTTGTCGCACGAATACCAGTTGCGGTAATACCACGATAATCTGGTGTTACATAAATGGTTGTATCGTTTGGAACTTGAGTGATGAAGTGAGTCATACCACGAACAATAATACGGTCACCCGCTCTCAACTGTTCAGTAAATCTGGTACTAGCACCCGTAATAGTGTTACTATCCTGTGTAGCATTAACAGTTCCCGTAATCTGTTGAGCAGATGACCTTTGAACACAATAGGTATCCTGACCATTGAACTCAAAGAAAATGCCATTTTGGTCGTCAAACATACCAGCACGAACCGCTGAACCTGTCCATGACTCAATATAAACTTTACAGACTTCATCAAGTCCTGCTGTCGTATCTCCCAGAGTTGATTTGGCAGCAATCGTAAAAGTATAGTCATCAACAATAGTCTGAACTGTATAGGTATCTTCGTAACCTGATGTTGATACACCCTCAAGTCTGATTTCGGCTTCTGGTTGTAGTCCGTGGTCAATGTCATCCGTTTTTACGGTGATTGTTGAACCAATCGTTGTACCATCTGCGGTGATTGACTGAATGTCATAGTTAGGTTTGAACAACGTACCTGATGACCACAAGAAACCTTTACCAGATTGATAACGGAAATACTTCTTGGTCTGACGAACCACAGTTGCCGCATAGGTCGGTGTCTTTGTAGAAAGAATAACACCACCGTCTTGCGGTCTATGCAGAATCGTTGCGTTGGAGAACGCATACAGAGTCGGCGAGCCTGGATTTGAAACAGCACCACCACCACGAGCAATATATTGTAAAGAAGTAAGTGACGGTGTTTTTTTGATGAAGAATGGCCCCGAAGCAAGTTCTTTATTGGTTCCAGTATCCATTTCAACATGAATGTTTGTGCCAGGAATTAGACCATGCGGACTTGCGAAATTTAATGTGATTGTTGTGGGGTCTCCACTATCACCAGATTGAACTTCTGCACCTGTAGCTGGAATAGACGCACTGGCATAAATGCCACCACGTTTTGCGAGTGATTCTTCGGTAAACAATGATTGACCATTTGATGTTCCGACAAGACCACGAGCAAAGTATGTTAGAGATGATGTGGTAGGAACTGTTTCGATAATAAAGTTACCATCAGCCCTACTGAAACCAAGAACACCTGAGTTAAGACCAGAAACGTTTACAACATCACCAACCAAAAGGTCGTGAACAGTATCAAAGGTGATAGTAATCAAACTGTTGGTCGAACTTGTCGTTGTATAGTCGGTTGTAACAGTAGTAATTGTTAAATCCACACCCGCTTCATCATAAGCAGATGGATAACCCTTCACGGTTCCGTAACCCGCCCACTTGGTAGGTTGAAGACCATATTCAAAGTCAGCGTCAATCTGTGAGAGAGGATTAGACACACGCATACGTTCAATCGCGTCTGTGCCAAATTGATAAGGTCTGATAATAGTACCATCACCCTTTGAATCTTCAACATAAATCTGTAGACCGTCTGTCGAAGACATTGCACTTGTATCTGTGTTCAGAGTAAATGTAGTATATCCGTCATATGCTTGGTCAATCGCATACCAGTCTGCCGCAGTATGATAACCACCTGACGTAAATGTTGCTGTTGAACCTGCAAACGACAAGTCAGCAAAATTGTATATAATTTTATTATCTGTAGTATTTGTTATTAATAATAATTTGTCTAACGAAAATCGGCCAGGAATTTTTACATTACCTACGCCCGCCGCGCCAGGCTCGAAAATATATTTACTTGATAATCTTTTACCCATTATTTCTTCCTATTATCCTAAAGCAACCGCAAATGCGATTGACTCACTTGTTGAAGCGAATTCTGCTGAATCTGCCGCAGTACCTTGTGCGCCAGTTTCACCTCGTTGACCTATAGATGTGTATACATTCCATGTGTTATTTATATAGATAAACTCAACGACATTCTGACCGATGTCAAGTTCAAAGTCATCTGCGTATCCTTCAATGGTGCTTCCGTTTCTACCAATGAACAATGAATTGTCTGTCCAGTTACCTACGTCAATAATTCTGACATAATCACCCGTTACTGGTGATGCTGGTAGAGTGATTGTGAAACTACCACCTGATGTATCAGCAGCGACCCTCTGAGATGATGAGGCGGTTATGTTGCTTGTTGTGACTGTGTAGTTCGTAGAAAATACACGGAAGTCCGAATCAAATCCAAGATATGAACCACGCAATGCGCCAAAGTTAAATGTTCCTAACTCAAACGATGAATCGTTGAAGTTGATAGTTTGGTCAGGTTGAGAACTATCTAGTCCGTCTTGAATAAGATTTGTAAAGACATACCATTCACCATTGGTCGCATCTCTTACGAAACCAGCACGTCTGATTGTTCCACTGTCATCACCATACCGACCCACGACACCAATGTCATAGATGTCTTGAGCATTACTATCAGCAACCTTAATAATCGCATTGGTGATACGAAGGTCATTCTGTGATGTAATGTTTTGTGTGCCAACAACGTTAAAGTCACCAGTGATTGTTAGATTACCATTGATAGTCGCCCCAGTAAATTCAACTGAGTCAGCAATTCCTATTGGTTGTCCAACAGAGATAATACCAGTTGCGGAGTCATATCCAACACCAGTTCCAGCAACCAAATGCGCTCTGACTTCTGTCGCACTAGGGCCATTATATGTAATGATGCCTGTTGAGGCACTATATGTCAGTGACCCATCACCACCCGCATCACTTACAGAGATTGCGTTCTTCGCATCACTATCTGCTCGTGCGGTGGTGTAGTAGAGATTATTTCCTTCTGAAAGGTCTGTCGTAGACTTATCACCAAATGCGGAATCAAATCTCACTTGGGTATAATAAAGATTATTACCCTCTGATAAATCTGTTGTTGAGTGGTTTGAAATGTCTGATACTTGACCCGTAACATTACCAATGAATGCTCCTGCGGCCTGCATGTTACCAGCAGAGAAGATGTCATTACCACGAAGGTTACCACCTACACCAAGACCACCAGCGAGAACCAGAGAACCCGTTGTTCTACTGATAGAGTTTGTGGTAGATGCGAGTTTGATGTCACCATTACTATCCATCTCAAAGAGTGTTGTGCCACCCTGCAAGTTATATGGTGTATTACCAACATCTTTCTTAATCAGAAGTTGCCAGTTTGCATTAGGGTATCCAAGAACAAACTGATTAGAATCCGCAGTTCCAACTGCCCCTAATACAGTTTGGAACTGATTTCTAACACCCAAAGCAACTGAAGCTGATGTATCAGAACTATCTTGTGATGTAAACATAAAGACAGTGTTAAGAGAATCACCATAGAAATCATCTTGATTGAATGATAAACTACCAAAGTTCTGAGCATATGCGAGAGTTGAACCGAGTGTCAAACTTGTTGTAGAAGCAAGTGTTGATGCAGATATGTTAGTAATCTGTGCCGAATCAAACGTTGCGTTTTGACCAGTTAGTGTGGTATTCGCAAGGTTTGTTATTGTCGCGCTATCAGATGTTACATTTGTGATGTTTGCGGTAGTGCCTGTAAGTGTTGTCAGATTAAGTGTAGTAATCTTTGCACTATCGGCATCCAAATACTGTGGGTCAAGTTTCGCAGTGAATGTTCCACCATCTGCTGTATTGATAGTGAAGATACTTGTTGCTGAGTCATACGATGTGCTTGTTACACCTGCCACAGCAATAGTTGAAACTGAATCAACCTCACCAAACTCATCAACCTTAATGATTGGAATCTGTGTCGCAGAACCATAAGTTCCAGCAACTACACCAGAAGTCGTTCTAAGGAAGGCTGGGAATGACCCGCCATCGGCAGTGCTAACTGTAAGTGTATATGATGCGGAGTCGTATGAAACGTTGGATACACCAGCAACCGTAACAGTTCCCGCACTATCCAACTGACCTTGAGCGTTTACAGTAAATACTGGGACTTCAGATGCAGAACCATATGTTCCAGCAACAACATTTGTATTTGTGATAGAGATAGCGTCATTCGCACTATCGTATGTGATACCTGTTCCGCCTGAAAGTGCTGCACCCAAGTCAGAGTCGAAGTTCGTCTTTGTATATACTTGTTCTACATCAAAGGAGAACTGACCAGTTGTCGGATTGTATGATAAGTCACCACCAGCAGAGAAGTGTCCTCTGACTGATAAAGCACTTGCACTATCTCCTAATGCAGAATCAAATCTTGCGCGGGTATAGTATAGATTATCACCCTCTGAGAGTGTAGATGTCGTGTATGGGTCTAGTGTCGCAGTCGTTATAAACGTTGCGCCATCAGCAGTCCCGATAGAAATGTTACCAGTATTTGAATCAAATGAGAGTGATGATACACCAGCAACGGTTACTGTTCCTGCACTATCAAGTTGACCCTGTGCGTTTACTGTGAATACTGGAATCTCTGTCGCAGAACCATAGGTCGCCGCAGTGACACCTGTATCTGTAATAGAAATAGTATCAGTAGAACTATCATATGTGATGCCTGTTCCACCATCAAGGGCCGCACCAAGGTCACTATCAAAGTTTGATTTGGTGTAAACCTGTTCTACATCAAAGGAGAATACACCCGTTGAACTATCATAGGACAAGTCGCCAGCAGCAGAGAAATGTCCACGAACAATACTAGCAGACGTTCCATCTCCCAACGCACTATCAAATCTTACACGTGTATAGTAAAGATTATCACCTTCCGTAATATCACTCGTTGTGTTGGTGAGGGTCGTGAACTTTAGTGTTCCGATGTTGGCACTATCAAAGGTTGCCTGTGAACCCGTCAGATTTGTGTTAGTTATATTCGTTGTGTTGACTGTTGAATATGTAGCAGTATCACCAATCAGTGTTGATGCATTCAATGAGGTGATTGTCGCAGAATCAATGTTCGCATTGAACGACTTGAGATTGTAGACTTGTTGAACGCCTGTTGTGTCTGAGTCAATCAGTTTATGCCACGCACCCGCATGAGCAAAATAACCACGACCTGTTGCGTGAACATGTGCATACATACCGTGATAGAGAGAAGCGCTTGGAAGGTCACCTTCTGTAGAATAAACATTCCCAAACAGAATCTTACCAGTAGTTTCTAGAGTTTGTCCACCAAGTGTCCAATAGTTTGTTCCCTCATCCCACAAGAAAGATACATTCGTATCATCACCACGTTCAACCTCAATACCCGCATTCTCAGTCGGTGTGCCTGTGGCGTTTGAGTTGAGAACAATAGTATTGTCCGCGAGATTGATTGTTTCGGTATTTAATGTAGTAGTCGTTCCTGAGATTGTCAGATTTCCGCCAACAGCAAGGTCATTGCTGATTGTTGTTGAACCACCAACAGCAAGTCCACCCGTTATCGTGGCACTATCTGTCGTTGAACCACCAGTGATTGTCAATCCGTTATTTACGTTTGCGCCTTGATGGAATGTTTCTGTGATATCTGTTCTTGCGACATCAGAGTCGTTGAAGATAAATGTCCCTGACGCACTATCAAACGAGAGAATATCATTATTAGTAGTTGATAGTTTGACACTGATGTTTGTTTTATTACCATCACTATCAACAACAACAAAACTACCATTACTATCTTTTAAGTCAAGTGACCCAAGACTAATGGTATTACCAGAGAGGAATAAGTCTCTGAACTTTTTAGATTCACTACCAAGGTCATATGCTTCATTTGAATCTGGAATTAGAGAACCAGTAAATGTCCCGTTAGTAAATCCAAAGTTATATTGATTTGTCGCACTATCATAAGTGACAGTGACATTATCATCACCTCGAAGATTTGTAACCTCGTAGTTTCCTGTAGAGGATTTGTAGGCAATGATAGAACCATCTGATTCTATCGCGGTAACATCAACCCCACCTATGTTGGTGATAGCGAAAGAACCAGCAGTCACTCGTTTTACGGGAGTTCCTACTATAACCTTCTTGACAATAATCTTTTCAGTCATGGTTTCCTCTTATTATTTGGTGACCGAAGGCGAGACTTCGATTTGTCCTTCGAGGACTCTTTGAATTATTTCATTATCATCACTGTCAGTATAAGATACTTCTACATCATAAACATATCGACCTCTTGTTTTCAGAGTATCAGTTTG
>Ga0209653_1001453_pt1 | contig 19024 bp, 15 predicted proteins | sample SaaInl6LU_22_DNA_FD_184644 | JGI IMG/M metagenome (GOLD analysis project Ga0209653, IMG submission 184644) | Marine microbial communities from expanding oxygen minimum zones in the Saanich Inlet - ESP_116LU_22_DNA (SPAdes) (version 2) | ecosystem: Environmental > Aquatic > Marine > Intertidal...
CAATCCACATCTCAGTTTTGGCTATGGCCCGCACTACTGTATTGGCGCACAGCTGGCGGTGGCGCAAATGCAGGCGCTGTTTAGCGAGCTGACCCGCCGGGTCAGTCGGGTAGAGCTGGCCGGCGACATAAAATATCTGCGCTCCAACTTCCAGCGCGGGGTAAAGTCACTACCGATCCGTTGGCATGTGTAGCGCCAGCGGTTATTTTAGGAGCACTCTATGAGCGATCTCGACCCGACGCTGGCGGTTGATGTCGACACCGCCAATCAAATCAGCACCACCATTTTTGCCCCTTGGCTACAGCAGCTGGGCATGGTCGTTGAATCCATCGACAGCACGGGCGCAGTGTTGCGACTGCCCTATTCTGAGCAGCTTTGCCGCGCCGGCGGCATGGTCTGCGGTCAAGCCATGCTAGCGCTCATCGATACCTGTATGGTCTACGTCGCCTTTGCCGCGCAGAATCAATACGCCAACTGCACCACCGTTTCGCAGAACAGCAGTTTTGTTCGCGCCGCCAAAGGACAGGATATTATCGCGACTGGCTCAATCGTCAAAAGAGGCCGGCAACTATTGTTTGGCGAGGTGGTCCTGACCACGGCCGACGACAACAAAATAGTCGCCACCGGCACTGCCACCTATATGCTGCTCCCCTAGCCGACCAACCTTGGCGATTTTGCCGGCGCGCCGGTTGCGTGTAGCATAGCGCTCTTAACCCAGACCGACCGGCAGGCTAAAGAGGCACTCAATGAGATCTATTCGTTACTGGCAGCAACTCGCGGTGGGCGAACAATTTTCCGCGGGGCCGACCACCATCAATAAAAGTGATGTAATCGAATTCGCCCGCGATTTCGACCCGCAGCCCTATCACTTAGATGCCGAGGCCGCCGAACAGTCTATTTTTGGCGGACTCTGTGCCAGCGGCTGGCAGATCTGCGCGCTGGCGATGCGGCTGCTCAGCGAGGCTCTAGAGGCCGAAGGTGTGGTTATTCTTGGCTCGCCGGGAGTGCCCGCACTGCGCTGGAAGCGGCCGCTGTTTGCCGGCGAGTCCGTCACCGCCGCCATTGAGCTGACCGAGTTGCGTGCAGGCCCCAGCCACGCCCCCTACTCGCTGGCCCAATTTGACCTGAGTTTAACCAACCAGAATGGTCAGCCGGTGCTTTCCATGCAGTGCGATTTAATGATAGATGACCGCCAAACGACCGCGGAGAACGCTCATGGATAAAACACCGCTTCTGCGCAGCCGCTGGTTTGAAGACTTGCCTATTGGAGAGTTCCATGTCTTTGGCAGCCATACTTTTAGTGAGCGAGAGATCACCGAATTTGGTCAACGCTACGCACCACAGCCTTTTCATACCGACTTTGATAGCGCATGCGATACGATTTACAGAGGCCTCATAGCCTCGGGCTGGCAGATCTGTGCAGTGTGGATGACCAAGATGGTCAGCTATATGGAAAACTATGCCCACGGTGTACAAGACGGACGGCGCAACGGTGGTGGCGTAGGCATCGATGAGCTGCAGTGGCTTATCCCTGTTCGGCCTGGCCACACACTCACTTTCACCTACGAAATTATCGAGAAAAGCGAAAAAGTAGTCCGCAACCGCTGGGGGATTATTCGCAGCCGCAACGAAGCCTTCAACCAAAATGGCGAGAGAGTATGCAGTTTTATTGCCAACATTCTCGCCGAGCGCGATCCGGCTGGGCGCTGACTTAGCTGGCCAGCTCTTTACGCAGTGTGCCGCCATCTTCATCGGCAACCGCCAGTTGGCGCAGCTCGACGATCTGTTTAGCACTGGGTTGGCGCCTTTCGCAGATATCCAAGATTAAATTGACACGGCGCAGCCCGCGTTCACGGGTGTCGCTGTAACCTTTGATAAAACGGCCGCAGCGAGCCAACTCGCGCGCCGCGGCAATGTCCTTAACGGCCAGAGCTTCAACTGCACTGAACCAGCGCTGACGGTGCTGCTGCTCCTCGTAAAAAGCCAGTGATGAACGCCGAAAACGCCGCAGTGCCGCCACCAGATAAAAACTAAAAAAGCCACTCAAATGGTTGGTGCGCAAGTGACGCGGCTTGGCAAAGAGTGCCAAAAAGCGCCGAGCCAGCGCTGAGCGACTGGCCCAGCGGCCTACACGCCGTGGCATTAAACCAGTAAACTCCTCGATCCGCGGATGCAAATATTCGACCATATGCAGAGGCTGCTCTTCACCGGCTTTGACCTCTTGCCGATAGCGTGTGAAACGGCTGGCGCGTATTTTCAACTGCGCTACCCGCGGCAGATCTTCAAATGCCATCCACAGGGCGAGATAGCGGGCCATCTCTTCGAGAAGTTCACCATCCCTTGGCAGCCTCTCGAGTTGCTCAAGATAGCTGGTCGCATAGCGCTGATCTTGATAATCCGCCAAACGCTGCACCCCCAGCCAGGCATTAGCCTGAGCAGTTTCAGGTAGCTGCTGGGTGCGCGCAAATAGCGCTTTGCCTTCGGGCGTAGTCGCACTGGGCAGAGCGTCGGACGGTTTTGCAGGAGGTTCGAAAATTGCTACAGTTTGATCGGCTGCTTGGTTGTTGAACGCTAGCGCACGATCAAAGCTTGCCGCAAAAGTCGCCAAGTTAGCCTCGATTGCAATTTTACCATCGCGAATAGTCTGCTCAAATTCTTCGCGTGCAAACGGCAGCAACTGTGCTGCAGCAATGGCACCAAACAGTGCTGCGTTAATTACACTGTCGTGTGCGCGGGCAGTCGCCTCCATATCAAATCCGATAAAACGTTGGGCGCTATCGCGACAGACTTGAGCAATAGCTAACTTATCTGCACTGCCATCGGCCCAGTGCTGTTTTTCTGCAATACCGTAGCTGCGGTGAGTCGAGCTGATCAAAGTGGTGCGCTGGGGCGTCACAAAACCGCGCTGAACCATGCGCCCGGCTTCAATAATTTCTGAACAGATCACTAAATCAACATCACCCGGTGCAGGAAACATTGAGAGCACAGGCTGTTTGCCGCCGCTCTCACTCAAGGGGAAAAGCTCTAAATAGTAGATAGTCGCACCGGTGCGCTGAGCAACCCCGGGCACTGAAGTAGTTTGTGTCTGATAGCCGTTGCGACCGGCCATATCGGCGATCCATTTGCCGAGTACACCACCCCCTTCACCCCCCAGCGCTGCAATGACAATCCTTATACTGGCAGCACTCACAAGGCGCTCCTTATCTGCTGTTTTTCTATACGCCGCTGCACAAAGCCAATCACACTCTCGCGCAACACTCTTAGAGTGCGGTCGCGCCAATTTGGGTTATAAACTACTTCTGCTCTTGAAAACGACGGACAGAGCACAGCACTGTGAGCGTTACCCCCGCAGACGCCGCAGCCGACACAGCTATTGTCAACATAGGCCACTGGATCAACTCGCAGCGGATCGGGATTCTCTTTAATTGTTAAAGAGGGACAACCAGAGAGACGGATACAAGCGTGATCTCCAGTACAGGTATCTGGGTCAACAACAAAGCGCTGTTTAACGGTACGCACGCCCTCGTTAATACGTTTTTTCTGTTGCGGCTTGATTCTGCGCTGCTTATTAAGCATGCACTCGCCTTCCGCAATAATGACTTTTAAACCGGCGTATTCTGTATCTAATGCCTCTTGCAATGTTTCTTTCATTTCAGCAATTTCGTAGGTAGTCACCGTGCGCACCCAGCTCACCCCAACCCCGCGAACTGCCGATTCAATGGGCTGTTTATCAAGCCGCTCTTCACGGCTAGTGGCTATGAGGTTTTCAGGTTTCACAAAGCTGGGGATATCCTGCCCACCTGTTGCTGCGGAATAACCATTGTCGACAATAATTAATATGCCATCATGATCATTAAAGACGGCACTGGCGACACCGGTAGTCAGGCCGTTATGCCAAAAACCGCCATCACCCATAATACTGATGGCGCGATGGGGTAATTTAGCTCGGATACCCGAAGAGGAGGCCAGAGAGAAGCCGTAACCCATGATGGTATTGCCAAGATTAAATGGCGGGAGTGTAGCGAATGCGTGGCAGCCAATATCTGCTGAAATATGAAACTCCTCGCCACGCTCTTGTTGAACCTGCTTAACTGCACTAAATAGAGGCCGCTCTGGGCACCCGGTACACAAACCTGCCGGTCGGGCAACAATATTGTCGCCGAGCAACTGCAGATGCTCATCGCTGACGTTACTGCGCTGCTGCTGGTAGTGCACCTCGACCTGCTCAACATCTATTGATGCGGGTTCGGTTAGCGCTACAAAAGCGGCCATGCCATCTAACGCCATAGTGCCGGTATATTCACCAAATCCCGGCATCAGGCCTGCGCCGTGCAAGGTAATCGCACTCCCTTGTTTGCGCAACATCAAGCTAATTTCTTGCTCGATATAATTGGGTTGGCCCTCTTCTATCACGAACAGATGACGCTTACCTGCCACAAATTGACTGAGCTCATCCGGCAATAAAGGATAGGTAACATTGAGTACGTAAAGGGGGATTTGGCTATTGCCAAAAGCATCCGCCAAACCGAGCCTTTCCAGCGCTCGAATCGCGGTGTTGTAGAGCCCCCCTTGGATGACTATACCGACATCATCCGCAGCACCTGCAAAAAATTCATTGAGCTGCTGCTCTGCAATGAAGGCTCTCGCCGCCGGGAGCCGCTTGGAGATTTTGTCCCGTTCTTGTTCAAAAATAATTGGAGGCAGTATGATTTTTTCTAATTGGCGCTGTGGGTCTATTGTCTGGGAACCATTAAACATCGGCGGCTTATTATCTTTGGCGATAAACTGACCAGTGACATGACAGGTGCGAATACGCACCATTAAAAACAGCGGGGTATTACTCACTTCAGAGAGTTCGAAGCCTTTTTCTATCAGCTCGACTATTGAGGGCAAATTGGGCCGCGGATCGAGCAGCCACATCTGCGATTTCATGGCGAAAGCATGGGTGCGCTCTTGCATGATACTCGAGCCCTCCCCGTAGTCCTCGCCAACGACTACCATCGCGCCGCCGGTTACCCCACTGGACGCGAGATTGGCCAGCGCATCACTGGCGACATTGGTGCCGACAGTCGATTTCCAAGCGACTGCACCACGGATCGGATAGTTGATCGAGGCCGCCAGCATACTGGCGGCTGTCGCCTCGCTGCCACTCTGTTCAAAATGCACACCCAGCTCTGCCAAGATCTCTTGAGAGTCAGCCAGCACGTCCATCAGATGTGAAATCGGCGAGCCTTGGTAGCCGCCGACGTAGCCGACACCCGACTGCAGAAGCGCCTTGGTGATGGCGAGGATACCCTCGCCGCGGAACACCTCTCCGTCGCCGAGACGAAGATGTTCTACTTCTTTTTTAAATGAACGCTCTGCCATGGTTGCGTGGGCTTCCTCTCAATAGATAACAGTGGCCGTCTGCGCGACCGAGATTTACGCAGGGACTAGTGCCATAACTCGCAGCGGGCTTCCCGAGCCATCGATGATTTTCAACGGTGGCGAGATAATCACCGCGCCGGTCGCTGGCAGCAGATCCAAATTGGTCATGCACTGTAGACCAAGCTTGCCGTTGCCGTGCATATAGTAGTGACAGGGCAACGGTGGATCCATAAAGAAACCCTGACCTGCATCGGTGCCGACACACTCTGTACCAAAACCGATCACATCGCGTTCGTTAATCATAAATAGCACACAGTCTCCGTCTGGTCCGGGCGAATGAGCACCGTCTTCTTGCATATTGGTGTAATTGTCTGGGTCTGCCACCTTGCGCCAATCAGAGCGCAGAAAGACCCAGCTGCCCGCTGGTATCTCGCCGTGTTCAGCCTCCCAATCGAGCAGATGCTGCTTAGTGAGAATAAAACCTTTGTCAGCCGCCACCTCTGCAGAGCAGTCGATAACGCAGACAGGCGCTATCATTTGCTCCATTGGCATGGTGTCGACTGTGCCATTGACAACATCTTTACCAGACACCCAGTGGGTCGGCGCATCCAGATGGGTTCCGGTGTGCTCACTCATTGAGAAGTTGCTCCAACTCCAGGCTGGGCCATCTTCATCGTAGTGAGATATCTGCTCTTTCTTAAATCCCCACGCCTGCTTGAACTCGGGCGGAAGTTGAATAGTTGGGTACTCCTCGCGAAGTGTCTCGGTCAGATCAACGACTTTTATCGATCCGCCGGTGATACCGGCAACCAAATCTATCAGTGTCTTGTCGCTCATACTATTGCCTCTTTTAGTTAATTATTAACTCCACAGCGACCGCTGTCGCCAACCCTCATACGCTGAGTCTACACAGCCAACAACCACTTTTGCACTGTTTGCACCGACTAATTGCCGACGTTAATTGGCTATTGGGCCGGCAAATACTTTATATATAAAACTTTAACCTTCGATCAGTCACATTACAAGAGCACAAACGAAAACAGTAGCGACTTGCTGATGTAGCTATTTTAGGTATAAAATAAAACCATAAAAAAAGTAATCGTTTCAAACTTCAAGGATCGCTCATGCACACTCAACTTCAGCCCGATGACTGGCTCAAACCGCGCGGCTATTCCAATGGCGTTATGGCCAGTGGCCAACAGATGATCTTTAGTGGCGGTTTAATCGGCTGGAATAAGCAGTGTGAGTTTGAAACCGACAGTTTTGTCGGCCAGCTCCAGCAGACCCTAGAAAATATCATTGATATTCTGCGCGAGGCCAATGCAGGCCCCGAACACATTGTTCGCCTGACTTGGTATGTTACCGACCGGCAAGAGTACAAGGCTAATCTCAAAGAGATCGGCATGGTCTATCGCGAGGTTATAGGACGCCACTATCCACCGATGGCAGTCGTCGAAGTGAGCGGTTTAATCGAAGATCGCGCCAAAGTCGAAATAGAGATGACAGCGATTAAATAGCGTTAAAACCACTCATCACGCATCCGCAGTGTCGTGTCATCAGCGCTCTGCAACAGTGCACACCACTGCTCGAGTTTGGGCAGCTCCCAAGTGTAGAAAAACTGGCAGGCGTGCTGTTTACCCGCTGCAAAGTCAGGCTCACTGTCAGTTAGTTTGTCGGCCGCCAAAGACTGCCGCAACCACAACCAGGCGATCATCAGATGGCCGGTCGCCTCTAAAAACAGTGTGGCGTTGGCGAGACCTAAACGCGGCTGCTGCTGTACCAAGGGAGCCAAGCTAGTCAGTGTTTGCTGCCAAAGCTGGGCACTACTGGCAAGCTGTTCGGCCCACTGGGCAGAATTTTCATTGAGCGCTGCTTGGCTCACCGTCTGCTCTATTTCAGCCAACAGGTGGCGTACGCCGGCGCCATTGGCCTGCCAGACTTTGCGACCGAGCAGATCAATTCCTTGTATACCCTCGGTGCCTTCATGGATGGGGTTGAGACGGTTGTCGCGGTAGAGTTGCTCAACCGGATACTCGCGAATATAGCCAGAGCCACCGAGCACCTGTATCGCCAAGGAGTTGGCCTCAGGGCCGTACTTAGAGGGCCACGATTTAGCAATTGGGGTAATGAGATCGAGCAGTTCATTGAGCTTCTGGCGTTGCTCTGAATCGCTGCAAATGGCGATTGCATCGATCAAACTATTTGCCCACAGGATTAATGCCATTGAGCCTTCGGCGTAACACTTTTGCGCCAGTAGCATACGCTTGACATCGGCGTGCTCAATAATCGCCACCGGCTTGGATCCCGCTTGCTTATCATCGGGGTGACGCCCCTGCGGGCGGTTGCGAGCATACTCAAGCGACTCTTGGTAGCCGCGGCAAGCCATCGCTGCCGCACCGGCACCCACTCCGATACGCGCTTCGTTCATCATCATAAACATATAGGTTAAACCGCGGCCGCGCTCGCCAATTAAGTAGCCGCGGCAGTCACCCTGCTCGCCGAAGTTAAGCACCGTCGAGGTGGTGCCGCGGTAGCCCATCTTGTGCAGTAGCCCGGCTAATTTGACATCGTTGCGGCGCCGCTCGCCGCCCTCTAAAAGCTCCCACTTAGGAACCAAGAATAAAGAGATACCTTTTACGCCGGGGTCATCACCCACCACCCGCGCCAATACTAAGTGCACAATGTTGTCGGTGATGTCTTGATCGCCGCCAGAGATATACATTTTGCCGCCACTCACCCGGTAGCAACCGTCTTCGCCAAGTTCGGCCTTGGTGGTGATGTCGGCCAGTGAGGAGCCAACATTGGGTTCGGTAAGCGCCATGGTACCGGCTGAGCTACCGTCGCGCAGTAGCGGCAGATAGCGCTGCTTGAGCGCATCATCGGCAAAGTGCTCAATTAAGTTGGCCGCTGCAATAGTCAGAAATGGATAGGCCGCCGTAGCTGTATTAGCCGCCGTGGTAAACGCGTGGCAACTTGCAGCCACTGTCGCTGGCAGCTGCATACCGCCCTGCTCAAAAGAGACCGATGCATTGAGCAAACCGGCTTCTACAAAATGGTGAAACGCCTCTTTGACAGCGGGGATAGTGGTGACTTTTTCACCATCAAAGCTCGGCTCGTTAGCATCGGCCTCAGCGTTGTGGGGAAGAAAATAGCGCAGACCGATCTGTTCGGCAGTCTCAAGTGCTTGGCTAAAAGTCTCCCGCGAGTGATCACTGTAATGCTCCGCTCTGGTAAGTGACTCCACCTCGAGCAGATCAAAAAGTAAAAAGTGCATATCACGCATAGAGAGCAGTGGCATAAAGAAACCCTTATCGGCAAAATTGTTGGCTGGTTTTTTTGTTTAAACTGCGACAACATAGATCGCATTCGTTTAAGTGTGCACCAACTTAACCTAAAAACTCATCTGTAGAAATCCATTGGAACTACTCAATATGACTGCGCATCCATCAATCGCTACTCCAATCGACATTAATAGCCACATCACCAGCAAAAACCGGCTGTTTAAATCGGCTATGAGCGAGCAGCTCGCCGATAAACAAGCCAACCCCTCTGCCGAGTTGATACGCCTCTACAAAGAGTGGGCCGAAGGTGGCACCGGCATTGTGCTGACCGGCAATGTAATGATTGATCGAAATGCGCTTGGCGAGCCGCGCAACGTGGTCCTAGACAAGCAGTCTGACCTGCAACGCTTTCGCGACTGGGCAGTTGCAGGTAGCGCCAATAATACAGAGCTGTGGATGCAGCTTAACCATCCTGGCAAACAGATCCCCAGCGTGCTCTGCAAAGAGCCTGTATCACCGTCGGCGATACCGTTGGGCGGCGATATGGCGGCTATGTTCAATCCGCCGCGCGCCCTCACTGAAGCAGAGATCGAGGACATTATTGGTCGCTTCGCCTGGGCCGCTGAGCAGGCCAAACTGTGTGGTTTTAGCGGTGTGCAAATTCATGCCGCGCACGGTTACTTGTGCAGTCAGTTCCTATCGCCGCTGCAAAACCAGCGCAGCGATCAGTGGGGCGGCAGCTTCGAGAACCGCTGCCGCTTTGTACTCGAGGTCTACCGCGCCATCCGGCGCGCGGTGGGCAGCGACTTTGCGGTGGCAATTAAGCTCAACTCAGCCGATTTCCAACGCGGAGGCTTTAGTGAGGACGAATCGGCAGAGCTGGTCAAACTACTCGAGGCGGAGGGCATCGATCTGGTAGAGATATCCGGCGGCAACTATGAACAGCCGAGCATGGTCGGGGCTGATCAAAAATCTAGCACTGTGGCTCGCGAAGCCTATTTTATTGAGTTCGCCCAACAGCTCGCGGCGCAGACTAATCTACCCCTGGTGGTCACTGGCGGATTCCGAACCTTGTCGGTGATGAACCGCGCCCTGGCTGAAGGGAGCTGCGCGATGATCGGCATCGCCCGACCACTGGCGGTACTGCCCAATTACAGCGCGCGCTTGTTGGACGGTGAAGAGTGCCCACTGCCGATGCGCAAAATTACTACCGGTATCGCCAAACTCGATACCGCAGTTATGCTGGATATTACCTGGTACGAGCACCAGTTAGAGCGCATCGGTCTGGGCAAAAGCGCCAAACCCGGCATGAGCGCTTGGCGTTCTGTGCTAAAAACTTTTTGGGCGCTAGGCGGTGTGGTAGTCAGCCGCCGCCGCGCCTGACAAGCGTGGCCAGCCGGTCACGCTAAAAGCGCTTAGGTGACAGTGTCGATGCGGTTATCTGATAATCTTTAGGCGTTCAAATTTGTCACACAACAACTATAGGGGTAGACCATGAGATCCGTTATCCAGCGCTGCGGCACACTCTCTCTGTTAATTGCTAGTTTGTTGAGCACTGCGGCGTTTGCCGCCGAGCGGCCCAATATTCTGGTGATCTGGGGCGATGATATTGGCATTACCAATATCAGTAAATACAGCCACGGCATGATGGGTTACCAGACACCCAATATCGACCGCATTGGCAACGAAGGAGTGTTCTTTACCGACTATTATGGCGAGCAGAGCTGTACTGCCGGCCGCTCGGCGTTTATCACCGGCCAGCACCCAATGCGCACCGGCTTAACTAAAGTTGGCATGCCGGGTAACCCGCTGGGATTGCAACCTGAGGACCCCACTTTAGCTGAGTTACTCAAGCCACTGGGCTATGCCACCGGCCAATTTGGTAAAAATCACTTGGGCGATCTGGATCAATTCCTGCCAACTAACCACGGTTTTGACGAGTTCTTGGGCAACCTTTACCACATGAACGCCGAAGAGGCGCCAGAAGATCCCGACTACCCCAAAGACCCGCGTTACGCTAAGGTTTGGGGGCCACGCGGTGTCATTCACAGCTTTGCTGACGGTCGCGTTGAGGACAGCGGCCCACTCTCCAAAAAACGTATGGAGCGTGTCGACAAAGAGTTTTTAGACGCCAGCGTCGATTTTATGGAGCGTGCGGTGGATGACGAGAAACCTTTCTTTGTTTGGTTTAACTCTACCCGCATGCACTACTTTACCCACCTCGCTGAAGAGGAGCGCGGTCTTTCTGGGCAAGGTTTTTACAATGATGCGATGGTCGCCCACGACCGCCAAGTGGGAACCCTGCTCAACACATTGGAAAAACTCGGTGTAGATGACAACACCATTGTTATCTACTCAACCGATAACGGTGTCCATTACAACACCTGGCCAGATGCGGGTATCACCCCGTTTCGCAGTGAGAAAAACACCAACTGGGAGGGCGGCTTCCGCGTACCCGCGCTGGTCCGCTGGCCCGGCAAAATACCTGCCGGTGGTGCGGTTAACAACGTTATGAGCCACCTAGATTGGGTGCCTACACTGATGGCTGCAGTGGGTATTGACGATATTAAACAGAAACTGCTCGACGGCTACCAAGCTGGTGATAAAGAATTTAATGTCCACCTAGATGGCTACAATTTCTTGCCCTTCCTCACCGGTGAGACCGATCAATCACCACGCAACGACTTTTTCTACTTCTCCGATGACGGCCAGCTGCTGGCACTGCGCAATGGCGATTGGAAATTTGTCTTTGCCGAGCAGCGCAGCGCACGCCATGCGGTATGGCGCGAGCCGTTCGTCACCTTCCGTATCCCCAAGTTGTTCCACCTGCGCCGCGATCCGTTTGAGCGCGCCGATGACAACTCCAACACTTACGAGGACTGGTGGGTGCGCAAGATATCAGCGCGCTTTGGCATGATGATGCAGTCAGTTGGCGGCTTCTTGCAGACCTTTAAAGAGTATCCGCAACGCCAGCGTCCCAGCTCATTTACTGTCGATCAGATACTGGAAGAGATCCTCGATAACGCCAAGCAGAACGCCCCGCAACAGCGATAATTTCTGCCGAGCAAAAAAAAGGCGCCTCCCTGGCAACAGGGGGCGCCTTTTTTATTTGTTGCGGTTTAGTCGTATTGACGGGCTATAGCGCGGAACGCGCGCAACTTGTTCTGGGTGTCTGGGCTAGTCGCTGCTGAGGCGTCGACATGGTGGTTGTACATAGCCGCGACAATACCCGAGGCGCGATCAATGTAGATCATTTGGCCGTAGATGCCACCGGCGACGTACTCGCCGCGCTTGCTGTCGAGTATCCACCACATGTTGTGATAGCCCTCGTAGGGGATCGCAGCAGATCGGTTGCTGCGCGCCATATTGCGGCGATGATAGTCGGTTAACTGCAAAGAGGCATCTACCCAAGCCGCGGGAACCAGCTGGTTATCACCGACTCGACCGCGATTGGCTATCAATCTACCAAACTGGGCGGCGTCGCGTAGGGTCGTGTTCATGCCACCGGTAGCCACCCCCTGCAACGCGCGATCGGCGAGCAGATAGGCATCGTGTTCCGTGCCGAGTGGCTGCCAAATATGCTGTTCAATAAATTCCGCCAGCGGTTGGCCAGAGAGTCTTGCCACCAGCCAGCCGATAACATCGGCATTGGCTGAGTTGTATTCAAAGGCCTCGCCGGGTTGCAGCTCTGGGTTCTCTTCTACGTAGTGGGCAAGAAAATCGTGGACGCCGTAGATCTCGGTCTCACCGGGCTTTACATCGGCTGCTCCGGGGGCATACATCATTCCCAGCGCCGGTGCATAAAAGCGCGCAAAAGGAGCCTCGGGATCGGTGTAGTTTTCTACAAAGGCCAGCGCCGTTGTGTGGTCGAGCACCTGTTGTATCGTAGTGCGTTCAAAACCGGAGCCGTTGAGCTCGGGGATATAGTCTGCCGGCGACTTTTCTAAATCTACCTTGCCCTGCTCTACCAGCAGGCCAAAAGCGGTGGTCACCAAGGATTTAGTCATTGAAAACCAGATATGCGGTTGGTGGCGATTGCCACCGCTAGCATAGCGCTCAAAGAGGATTTGATCACCGCGCGTGACGATGACAGCTGTGCTGTATAGGTCGCTAAACAGCTGCTCCACAGTGCGCAGCTTGCCCCCCTCCAACTCCACATTGAGGCTAGCCATCTCTTCATCGGCCATTGCCATCCAGTTGGGCAGCGAACCTGCACGGGCGATGTGCAGTGAGTTGGCCACTGCAGAGCTGTTAGAGAAACCCCACTGGCTAAAAGGGTTCTGTAGATAGTTGGCCAGTGTTACCTGCTGCTGTGCTGTCGGTGGCACGCTAACCATAGGTTCAACAGGTGTGGCTTGTTCTGCTGTGGCATTCATAGAGACCAGTGCCGTGATGGCTACTGCCAGAGAAGAGCGGTGCAGACAGCGCGAAAAAAAAGTACTCATGTTTTGCAAACCCTCTGTATTTTTCTGTTTTTTTTGGTGAGCCTAGCGTAGCTGCGCAACTAGTTTAGCGCGGTTTTTTTTTCGCGGCGACAGCTATAGACTTTTACGCCACGGCTGATTATGGTCATGCGCAGGTTTTTTGCTCTGCGGAGCAAGTCATATCAATAATATTGCGAGAGCAGTCCATGAGCACCAATGAACTCGGCCTAACTGTCATTCAAGCACTTCAACAACGCCGCTCGATTCGCGGCTTTGAAGCGCGCGAAGTGCCGGCAGAATTAATAGAAGAGATCTTCACTAAAGCCAGCATGGCGCCTTCCAACTGCAACACCCAGCCATGGCATGTCAATGTGGTCTCTGGTGAGGCGCGCAAAAAACTCGAAGAGCAGTTGATGGCTGGCATTATGCAGGGCGCCAAACCACAGTTTCATTTTAAACCGGGTGATATGGACCTCTCGGGTGTCTATAAAGAGCGCCAATTTGACTGCGCCGCCCGCTACTACGGCACCATGGGTATAGAGCGCAGCGATCGCGACAAACGCAACTGGCTGATGGCTAAAAACTGGCAGTTTTTTGGCGCACCGCACGCAGCTTTTATCTCTATGCCTAAAACCATGGGTGAAGTTAATGCCATCGATATCGGCGTTTATCTACAAACGCTGATGCTGTTGCTAGTTGAACATGGGCTAGCAAGTTGCCCGCAAGGGGCCTTGGCCGCATTCCCCGAGCCGGTAAAAGCGATCACCCCGATCCCAGAGGGCAACGAGCTGATTGTCGGCCTTTCGTTTGGCTATGAAGCAGTGGGCGAACAGATCAATAAGGTCACCATGGAGCGCGCCCCCCTGAGCGATACCGTGACCTTTACCAACTGATTCTCTAAGACAAAAAAATACCGCTCCTCGCAGCGGTGTTTTTTTATCTGGCCATTCACAGCAATCGGCACTGCTTTAGGCAATAGAGCAAGAGCCCAAAAGAGTTTTGCAGTTAACTAATACTCGAGTTTTCGGTACAAAGTTCTCAGGCTGATACCCAGCTCTTTTGCGACTACCTTCTTGTCTCCATTATGTTGTTTGACGAGTTCTGCAATAAAGGTGGCCTCATTGCTCTTTAGCGCGGATGCGCCCTGGAACTTCTCGGCTGAGGAGTATTCCAGCGCGGTTATACCTGGGTCCATAGCCATTGATTCCTTGATCTGCTGTGCGTCGACTACATTGGTATCACTGAGAATCGAAGCGCGTGTCAGGAGATTTTTTAACTGGCGTATATTGCCAGGAAACGTATGTGACAAAATGAGCTGCAATGCGGGCTGGGTAATGTAGAGTTTTTTGTTGATGTTGTGCAGCAGGTGGGCCACTAGCTGCGGGATATCTTCCTGACGCTCAGCCAGAGAGGGAATGTGAATTGGGAATACATTTATTCTATAATAGAGATCTAACCGAAATGAGCCCTCTTGGACCATCGCATTGAGATCTCTGTGCGTTGCACAGATTAACCTGAAATCTGACGTTCTAACTTCCGTGCCGCCGACGCGACGAAATGTCTTGGTTTCCAATAAGCGCAGTAGCTTGACCTGGGTTGGTAGCGATACATCACCGATTTCATCCAAGAACAGCGTCCCTCCATCCGCCATCTCGACCAACCCTTTGCGATCATTATAGGCACCGGTAAAAGCGCCTTTGCGGTGTCCAAACAGCTCGCTCTCTATTAGCGTTTCGCTCAGCCCGGAGCACTCCAGTGTCACCATCGGTTGTTCACTGCGCTTACTGGCATAATGAACTAAACGGCTGATCAGCTCTTTTCCCGTCCCTGACTCACCGAGCAATAAAACTGAAGCATCTGATTCGGCGACCTTGGTGACTTTCGATAGCATGTCGTTAAACACCGCGCTATTGCCGACGATTTGTTTATCGCTCGGGTTTCCGCATGCCAGTGGCACAGGTTTAAGCAGCTCAACAAAGAACTGTAATTCATTGTTATCGTCAAAAATGGGTAGCATTTCGACATCGACATGCTCTCGTCCGTTAGGGGTTTGATGAATATGCAGCACTTTCTCTTTGTGCTTAGATTCACGCGCCGCTTTCAAAGGACAGTCTTCTCCGGCCTGGTCGCAAGGACGATCATAGCCATGCGAAACGGCATAACACTTTGGTGCTTGTTCTAGCGCGATTTTGCCAAATTTATCCTCATAGGTGCTGTTGGTGGCTAAGATCTCGTAATCGGCACTCACCAATATCGCTGGGGCGTCGTAGCCCTCAAGCATGTGGCCTAATTCTTTTTGTCGCATATCGGCTACCAATGTCAAAAACTTGGCAAAATAATGCCATATTTGGCAAAAATTATCTCCTGCAAACTAGGCTCGCCTATTTAGTCAATAATATCAATAGCATACAAGCTATCGCATAGTTGGCACGATAATTGATTGTATAAGTGTATACAAAGGAGATATTGATTATGCAAACCACAATTCAACCAGAGGTTTTTCCCTTTTTCGAAGAAAATTCCAATACCTTTTCTTACATCGTAAAAGATCCAAACTCTAATGACTGTGCGATTGTGGACTCGGTCTTAGACTTTGACTACGCATCCGGAACTATCGGCTACGAGAGTGCGGATGAGATCATCCAGTGTGTTCAAAAAAGAAACCTGAACGTGCTTTATCTCATAGAGACGCATGTTCACGCTGATCACCTTTCTGCTGCGCCCTATATTCAAAGCATCGTGGGTGGGAAAATTGCCATCAGCAAACACATTGATACGGTACAAAAAACCTTCGGCAAGGTTTTTAACGAAGGCACTGAGTTTAAGCGCGATGGAACCCAATTCGACGTTTTGTTCGACGATGGTGAAACCTACAAAATTGGCTCTGTAGAGGGGGTCGCCATTCATACTCCTGGCCACACACCTGCCTGCATGGTTCATCTAATCGGTGATGCCTGCTTTGTTGGTGACACCATTTTCATGCCAGACGGCGGTACGGCGCGAGCAGACTTCCCTGGCGGAGATGCGCGCACGTTGTACCAATCTATCAAGAAAATTTTGTCGATGCCTGAAGAGACCCGCCTCTTTATGTGCCATGACTATCAACCAAACGGACGCGAACTGGAATACCAAACCACCGTGGCACAACAGAAAGCCAGCAATATTCATGTGCACGACGGTATTTCTGAGAACGATTTCGTCGCTATGCGAGAAGCCCGCGATGCAACACTGGGCATGCCAAAGCTGATCTACCCATCACTGCAAACCAACATGCGTGCAGGGCATTTCCCCGAAGCAGATACCAATGAGACCGTCTATCTCAAGGTGCCAATTTCAGGGTTAAAACAGCCATTGGCCACTCATTAGAAAAAACTATAACAACTGTTGTGATTACTACCGAGGGAAAACTATGAAAATTACCACGCTAAACAACCAGGTGACGGTGTCAGATCAAATAACCTGTGCGGATATTGCAGAGCTCAAGGTTGCCGGTATTGAAGTGATTGTCTGCAACCGCCCGGATGGCGAAGCTGACGATCAGCCAACTATGCAAGAGATAAGCGCAGCCGCCTCGAGCGAGGGTATTGAGTTCCATGAAATACCATTCGAGCCGAGCAAATTCAGTGCTGAGGATCAGCAACGCCTCTTAGCGGTATTAAAAACCCACAAAAAGACGCACGCCTATTGCCGAACAGGGAATAGATCTCAGCAGCTTTTCCAAGCAGTAGCGGGAACCACTCAAGCGAACAAAGATACCTCTATAGACGGCACCAAATACGACGTGGTTATCATTGGCGCCGGATCGGGCGGTGTGGCGACGGCGGCGAGCCTGCTACAAAGAAACAAGCAGTTGCGGATCGCGCTTATAGACCCATCCGATGTTCACTACTACCAACCGGGTTGGACTTTGGTTGGCGGCGGCGTATTTGATGCGCAATCAACCAGAAGAAAAACCCAAGATATTATTCCGGCGGGTTGTGACTGGATTGCTAAGGCCGTGAATCAATTTTTTCCAGACGACAATAAAGTAGAGCTCAGCTGCGGTGCCCATGTTTTTTATAAGCACCTGGTTGTTGCCCCCGGTCTAAAACTAGACTGGTCGGCCATCGAGGGTTTGGAAGAAGCACTGGGTAAAAACGGTGTGACATCCAACTACCGCTACGATCTAGCTCCATACACATGGGAACTGGCGCAAAATATGAGCTCAGGCAAGGCTGTGTTTACTCAACCGCCGATGCCGATCAAATGTGCGGGAGCACCGCAAAAAGCGATGTACCTCTCTGCCTCTGAATGGTTCAAAAAAGGCAAAATCAACGATATTGAAATTGATTTTTACAACGCAGGTGGGGTTTTATTTGGCGTTCAAGAGTATGTACCCGCTCTGATGGAGTACGTTGAAAAGTACGCTATTAATCTGCGCTTCTCTAAAACACTGGTTAAGGTAGACGGAAAAAACCAGAAAGCCTGGTTCAAGGACAGTGACGGCAACCTTGAAGAAACCCGCTTCGATTTCTTGCATGTTTGCCCCCCACAAACGGCGCCTGATTTTATCCGCAACTCGCAGCTAGCCGATGAAGCAGGCTGGTTAGATGTAGACCCGAGCACCTTGCAAAGTAAGCATTTTAGCAACATCTGGGGGGTCGGCGATGTCATGAATACCACCAACGCTAAAACTATGGCAGCGGCACGCAAACAAGCGCCGGTGGTTGCACACAATATCGCCACTGTATTGGCTGAAAAAGCCAACTTGGCAGCTTACGACGGCTATGGATCATGCCCACTAACGGTTGCGCACGGCAAAATTGTCTTGGCTGAATTTACCTACGGGGGCAAGGTGGCGCCCTCATTCCCGACATGGTTAAACGATGGTACCAAGCCAACCTACTTCGGTTGGTTTTTGAAAGCGAAGATGCTGCCGCCAATTTATTGGCACGGCATGCTCAAAGGCCGTGAATGGTTTGCTTCACCGGTTTATTAAGTTGCCAGCAAAAATGAAAAACATATCGCAATGGTTTCCGGTACTCGGTCAAATCGCAAGTTACTCGAAAGACAAATGGGTTAGCGATGTGATCGCGGCTGTCGTTGTCACAGTGATGTTGATACCGCAGTCATTGGCTTATGCAATCCTCGCTGGGTTGCCGCCACACTATGGTCTCTATGCCAGCATCATCCCCATAGTGATTTATTCGATACTGGGCTCAAGTACCTCACTGGCCGTAGGGCCAGTGGCCATTGCATCCATAATGACAGCCTCCGCACTTTCCTCCGTGGTGAGTGCGGACTTAATCTCCTATGTTGACGGCGCTATTACACTGGCCTTCCTTTCAGGGGCGATGCTGTTTTTATTGGGCGTTTTTAGGTTTGGTTTTGTCGCCAATTTCCTCTCCCACACAGTGATCTCCGGGTTTATCACTGCTTCTGGGCTGATCATTGCTCTCGGTCAGTTGAAGCATCTGATGGGCGTCTCTGTATCCGGCCACACTTTCTTCGAGCTGGCCTCGCATCTAATCCAGTCGATTCCGAGCATTAACCCAACAACCATGGCCATTGGCGCTGCTTGCTTGCTGTTTTTGGTCATTGCTCGTCAATATGCGGCCAGAGGCTTGGGGCTGCTCGGTTTGAATAAAAGCACGGCATCAACACTGGCGAGAATGTCGCCAATCTTGGCGGTCTGTGTATCCACCGCCGTTGTTGCGATTGGGTCATTGGATCAACTCGGAGTCGCCATCGTCGGTGACATCCCAACCGGTATAGCCGATCCCAAGATGCCCACTATTACCCGCGAAGCAGTTGAGGCCTTACTGCTGCCGGCGTTTTTTATTGCCATTATCGGATACGTAGAATCTATCTCTGTGGGTCGAACCTTAGGGGCTAAGAAAGATGAGAAAATCGACTCAAATCAAGAATTGATTGCCTTGGGCGGCGCTAACCTAGCCTCCGCCGCAGCGGGTG
>Ga0209653_1001454_pt1 | contig 19023 bp, 16 predicted proteins | sample SaaInl6LU_22_DNA_FD_184644 | JGI IMG/M metagenome (GOLD analysis project Ga0209653, IMG submission 184644) | Marine microbial communities from expanding oxygen minimum zones in the Saanich Inlet - ESP_116LU_22_DNA (SPAdes) (version 2) | ecosystem: Environmental > Aquatic > Marine > Intertidal...
TGTATTCTGTTAAAATATTGCGGAGTTTCTACGGAAAGAAAATCTGCATAGGGTTTAAAAAGGGTTTTATTAAGATAATCAGTTTCTTCTTTAGAAAGCCAACCATAAATACAATCGTAAGCTTGGCTGGTATAAACTAACCAATTGGAGTCGTTTAAACACTGCCAAAAAAGTTTACCTCTTGCATAACTTCTTATTTGTGGATGCCTATCTAATGTTGGAAACAATTTAGCATATTGTAGTAACATTTCTTTGATGTAAATGGCATACTTTTCATCTGCTAATAGCTGGAATAAAACACCAGCTTTTTGCATGGTTGTGTAATTTAATTTGTGCCTTGTGTGTGTGTAACCACCAGCCATATCTTTTGGAATTGGAACCTCAATTTCTTTTTCTAACTGCAAGTCTACTTCTTTTTGAACTTTTTTTAACGTTTTATCAAAAAGAGGAATTGTACCCAATCTTGATTTGATTTCAGAAACACTATTTGCTGTTAGAATTAAATTTGGATGTTTTTGATCAATCTCAATAGTATTACTTTTTTTCTTATTACAAGAAATAAAGATTAAAAGCACCAATAAAAGTGTTTGGGTATTTTTCATCTCAGTACATTAATGTTAGTTTCAAGTTTTGCTCAGTTTTAATTGTACCAGAGTTGATAAATGTGTTATTAGAAGCCATATTATTTTTAGCACCCCAGAGTAAAGCAACGAGTTTCACCGTATTGTCTTTAAAAGTGTTGTTATTAATTTTTACATTTACAATTCCCTTATGATTTAATAAAATTTTATTCTTTTCTTTTGAACCAGAATTGATAAACGTTGAATTGGTAATTGATAAATTACCACCAATCGTAGATTCGTCATATCCACCTCTATAATAATCAATCACATTTTTTTTAACATTGTTAAATATGCAATTATCAATAGTTAAGTATTCTGTATTGTAATCACCTTTATCATTTGTTTCTTCTGACAGTTCTAACCCGTTCTCACAATTAGAAATAGTCGTATTTTTAAAACTAATACGCTCTGAAAATGATTGTTTGTAAACTTTTAAAGCATATTTAAAGTTGCTAATTTCTACATCAGAAACAGACAACCCAAAGTGATGTGACATATTTTTTTGCAAGCTTGCAAATGCAAAATTCATTTCATTTCCGTCTAAATTTACTTTTTCAATTGTAAGGTTCCCTTTTGGACTTAAGGAAAATAATGGTGTATTTACGTTACTTGAAAAATTGATTTTTGCTTTTTTGTTAGAAGAAGTAATTGTAATAGTCTTGTTAATTAGAATTGATTTGTTAATCTTGTAGGAACCTCCTTTTAAATCAAGAACATCTCCATCTTGAGCAGCATCTATCTTTTTTTGAATGTTATCATCCATAACAATTTCATGAACGACGGGTTTCTTTGGAACTTGTTGATTGGAAAACCAACTAGCTCCATATTTCGATTTATCGAGAATATTTGGATTCACTACATCTGTAGAAACTGATGCTCCTATGCTTTGTTGGTCATTTCTAGCGTTACCAAATAGGTCTTTTTTTATTGTATTAAAATCAAACCCTTTATAAGCATCTACCTCATTAGAAATTCCATAAGGAATAAAAACATGATCAGAAATTTTCTTCAACTCCAAAGATTCTTTGAGTATCCCTTTATCAAAAATATTAAAATCAACTCCTTTATTATCAACAATATTACTCACAAAAGTTACTCCATCTGCTTTATCATGTTCAACTACAATACTTTTATACCCTTTAGAGTTATACACAATATTATTCGCAATAGTAGTTCTAATGGGCCTTGCTGAGCGAATTTCTGACTTTGGTAATACCTCTTTCTGATCTAAATTTTGCCCCACTCCAAATTGCCAAGGAGATTCACAATTTACATATGTATTATAAGCAACAACAACATCTGTAACTTGATTGTATCTGTTTAATGGCGATTTGGGAATTCCATTCATCACTGCCAAAGGACTTCTAAAATTTTTTCCTATTAACTTAAAAAAGTAATTATTGGTTACCCAATGCCCAGTATTGATAATTCTTATTCCCCCAATATTTTTATTAACACCATCTCCAATAAAGAAATTACCATCAATTGTAGCATAATTTCCATGCCTTGTTACGACAGAGCCTTCGCACAAGTAAAAAACATTATTTCTAAACTCATTAAAATTGGTTTTACTAGAAATTACCTCTACTTCTCCATTACATTTTTCAAACAAATTATTAGCTACTAAAGTATGGCTTGGAGACATTGAAGTATAGCTATTTCCTAGCTGAATTGTTTCTCCACTAGGACCACCTTTTACAGGCCTTGGACCAAAATGATTATTCGTTATTTGGTGGTAATTATTAATACTTTCTAAACCAGCAATACTTACTCTAACCGTAGGTCCTTTATTTGTTTTTCCCGAAATATAAGAATTGCTTAATTTGTTATTTCTTCCCCAGAATTCTATCCATAAATCACTTTCATCTCGTTGAAGTTTATTAAAATCTAGAATCACACAATTGGTTAATTTGCAATTGTTTGCTACCTCTTTGTTATTGATTCTAAAATTTACAACAGCATCGGAAGGTGAGTAACCGTTTTGAAAAATTAAATCTTTTACAATTAAATATTCTCCTCCAAATTTCAAATACGATTTCCCTTCTAGACTGACTTTTCCAGGAGTTTCTGCACACATAATAATTGGATTTTCTTTAGTGCCCTTTCCTCTAAATTTTATTTCTAAATCTTTCCAAACACCATTTTTTAAAACAATGTGGTCTCCTGGCTTCCCATTTTTAATGGCTACTTCTAATTCTAACGGATCACTTACTAAAATTTTATTTATGGTCTTACTTTTACAAGAAAACAACACAAATAATAAACTAAAAAATAATGAAGTAATAGCTTGTTTACAGTGGTTCATGCGAGATTAAAATTAATGTTGATTTATTTTATCCAAGATTATATTTTTAAAACAATAACATCACCTGAATTCGCATTTTTTATATTAATCAATTATACTCCTTAATAGACTTTGTTATTTTTTCCTGAGCTATACTTTTACCAATAAATGTTAGCAAAAGCATACTTATCATTAATTTTAAAAAAAAAATTATTTTATTTGGTTTACCAAACTGGTAAACCAAATGTAGCTAAGTTATTTGAATAAAAAAACTTTTTTTAATAAATTTCATACAATCTGGGCTTTTACAATGTAAAAAACAAATTAATTCAAATCGAAAAATTGTTTTTTATAAAGGTAGATGAAGCAATAATAAAATTTTAATGTTTTATTAACTATAATAAGAATAACAGCATATCATCTTAACCTTGCTTTAACAAAATAATTTTGCTAAAATTGTAGTTTTGTTTTCACGAAAATTAATACCCAATTAATAATATATGGATATAGATGTAAGAGCTATTAATGAAAAAATTGAAAAGGAAAGTGCCTTTGTAGATATTCTTACTTTAGAAATGAATAAAGTAATTGTAGGTCAGAAACAGATGATAGAAAGTTTGTTAATCGGCTTATTAGGAGATGGACATATTTTACTAGAAGGTGTGCCTGGTTTAGCAAAAACACTGGCTATTAATACGTTATCTAAAGCTGTACAAGGTTCTTTTAGTAGGGTACAATTTACACCAGACCTTCTTCCTGCTGATGTTGTTGGTACCATGATTTATAATATGAAAGTCAATGACTTTTCTATAAAAAAAGGGCCAATTTTTGCCAACTTTGTATTAGCTGATGAGATCAATAGAGCACCTGCAAAAGTGCAATCTGCTTTGTTAGAAGCCATGCAAGAACGTCAAATTACTATTGGAGACGAAACGTTTAAGTTAGATGAACCATTTTTGGTAATGGCAACTCAAAACCCCGTAGAACAAGAGGGAACTTATCCTTTACCTGAAGCACAGGTAGACCGTTTTATGTTAAAAGTGGTAATTGATTACCCTAAATTGACAGACGAACAGATTATCATGCGAAATAATTTAAATGGAAGTTTTAATAGCGTTAATCCTGTAATTTCTATTGATCAAATTATAAAAGCTCGAGAAACTGTGAATGAGGTATATATGGATGAAAAAATTGAAAAATACATTTTAGATCTCATCTTTGCTACTCGATATCCAGAAAAATACAACCTAGCTAATTTAAAGGATTTGATAAGTTTTGGAGCTTCTCCAAGAGGAAGTATTAATTTAGCTAAAGCTGCAAAATGTTACGCCTTTATTAAAAGAAGAGGTTATGTTATCCCTGAAGATGTAAGAGCTGTAGTTACAGATGTGTTACGCCACAGAATTGGAATTACCTACGAAGCAGAAGCAGAAAATGTAACTTCTATAGACATCATTAATTCAATTATCAACGAAGTAGAAGTGCCTTAAAAAATCAATACACTACAAGCTAAAAGCACCACGCAACTCTCTCAATCACATTAGGCGTAAAGCTATAAGATGAATACAAAAGAAATACTCAAAAAAGTTCGTAAAATAGAGATCAAAACACGTCGTCTATCTGATCATATTTTTGGAGGTGAATACCATTCGTCTTTCAAAGGGAGAGGTATGACTTTTGCAGAAGTACGTCAATATCAATTTGGAGACGATGTAAGAACAATAGATTGGAATGTTACTGCACGTTACAATGAACCTTATGTAAAGGTTTTTGAAGAAGAGCGTGAATTAACTATGATGCTAATGGTAGATATTTCGGGTTCTGAACTATTTGGAACATCAAATCAATTTAAAAAAGACACCATAACAGAAATAGCAGCTACGTTAGCTTTTTCTGCAACACAAAATAATGACAAAGTAGGCTTAATTTTATTTTCTGATAGTATTGAATTATTTATTCCCCCTAAAAAAGGAAAAAGTCATGTATTACGTATCATTAGAGAATTGATTGAATTTACCCCGAAAAGCAGAAAAACAAATATAGCTGAAGCATTAAAGTTTTTATCAAGTATTCTTAAAAAGAAAGCGATCGTTTTTATATTGTCGGATTTTATGGATAATGGTTATGAAAAAACATTAAAAATAGCTACCAACAAACATGATATTACCGGAATACGAGTATACGACAAACATGATCAAGAAATTCCAAACCTAGGAATGGTACCTATGTTAGATGCAGAATCTGGTAGGGTAGAATTGATAAACACCTCTTCAAAAAAGGTAAGAAATAGCTATAAAACGAATGCATTAAACTTATCTGGATACTACGAAAACACTTTTAAAAGAAGTGGCGCTGGAAACATCAACATTCGAGTTGATGAAAGTTATGTGAAAAAATTATTAGGATATTTTAAACACAAAGGGAATTAAAAGACAAATACCCTACTAACCTTTCCAAAGGAAAAGACATTAGAAAGTTTGTGTAATTAAATTTTAAAAGTTGAAAACAAATAAGGACCATATAAAAAACTCAGTAAACCTTGCAGAAAGGCAAGCCAAATTTCCTTTTCCTTTTGAAGAAAAGTATAGAAAAAAAAGCCTTTTCTTCTTTCTTTTTTTCTCTCTTATTTTTGGCTTTATTGGTTTTTCACAGTCTTCAATTCAAGCAGAAGTTGACACTGCGAACATTAAAATTGGAGAACATTTTCAATACAAACTCACAGTAGGTGAAACCGAAAATGTGGTTCTTCCTGGATTGCAATTAAATAGTCTAGAAATTATAGACTCTACTAAAGTTGATACTATAGAAAATGCTTTGGTTAGAAAATATATTTTAACAGGTTTTGATAGTGGAGCTTATTACATTCCACAACAACAAGTTTTTATAAAAAATCAAGCCTATTTAACAGACTCTATATTAGTAAATATTGCTACAGTTACCGTAGATACCACTAAAGTGAAAAAATTTCCAATAAAAGCAATAAAACTAGAACCATATACTTTTAACGATTTCAAAATCTACATCATTATGGCTTTAGTAGCATTGGCAATTATTGGATTCTGGCTATACTGGTTCTTAGGCAGAAAACGTAAAATAGTAGAAGAGACACCAACCTACAGAATGTTAGCGCCAAAAGAAGAGGCTATGATTAAGCTTAAAGAATTGGATGAAAAGCTACTATGGCAAAATAATAATATTAAAAAATATTACAGCGAGCTAACTGAAATTGTTAGAAATTATATCGAAAGAGAATTAAAAATACCTGCTTTAGAAAATACGACTGACGAGCTCCTAACGTACATCAAAGAGTTTAATAATTCGGAAGTTATTGACACTCCTGAAGATGTTGAGAAAAAATTAAAAGAATTACTACAAGAAGCAGATTTAGTGAAATTTGCAAAATCGAAACCATTAGCTCCAGAAATTGAAGAAGATAGAAAAGATGCAGAAAACATTATCAATAGTCTAAAAATAAAACCAGTAAAAAAAGAAACAACAGATGAAGATAGACTGGAGTAGTTTTGAATTTCTAAATCCTGAATTTTTTTGGTTATTGGTACTGTTACCAATCCTGGTTTTTTGGTACGCTGTTATTAGAAAAAAAGACAACGCTTTATTAACTATTCCTTCAACTAAAGGATTTACAGTTCGTTCAATTTATTCAAAATTAAAACCGCTATTGTATGTGTTACGACTACTAGCTTTTATAATGATAGTAATAGCCCTAGCAAGACCTAGAAATGTCTCTGTAAGTAAACGAACAACATCTAATAAAGGAATAGATATTATTATGGTTATTGACGTTTCTGCCAGTATGTTGGCTAGAGATTTAAAGCCAAATCGTTTAGAAGCTTTAAAAGATGTAGCAATCAATTTTGTAGACAAACGCCCTAACGATAGAATTGGTATTGTAGTTTATGCTGGTGAAAGCTTTACACAAACACCAATAACTAGTGATAAAAGTATTGTAAAAAGAACTATTAACAGTATTGAATGGGGCCAATTAGAAGACGGAACAGCAATTGGAATGGGGTTAGGTTCTGGGGTTAACCGTCTAAAAGAAAGCAAAGCAAAAAGTAAAGTAATTATTTTACTAACTGATGGTATAAACAATGCTGGAAATTTAGATCCAAGAACAGCAACTGAATTAGCAAAAGAGCTAAAGATAAAAGTATACACCATTGGTATAGGTACAAATGGAATGGCAGAATCTCCTTACGCAAGAGATTCAAGAAATGGAAAATTTTTATACAGAAATATGAAAGTTGAGATTGATGAGGCTCTGCTAAAAGAGATTGCTTCATCAACAGACGGAAAATATTTTAGAGCAACAACCAACACATCATTAAAAGAAATTTATGATGAAATTGATAAACTTGAAAAAACAAAAGTAGAAGAATTTAAATACTACAACTATCAAGAAAAATTTAGAATTTTTGTGTTTTTAGCACTTGGCGTGCTATTAACCGAATTTGTACTAAGAAAAACAATTTTTAAAAGTTTTTTATGATATTAAATTAATTAAAAGTATGCTATTAAAATAAAATAGTAGTTCTATTTTACTTTGAAAATTGTAACATCAGAAAAGTAAAATCTGTTGCGAAAAAAACATTCAGAATAAAGAGTATATACCATTTTAAATATGCTAAATGCATTAAAAATAGCTAAATTAAAGAACAATAAACCAAGTACACATTTACACTATTAAACAGTTATATGTATAAATTAGAAGAACCAGCATATTTTATTTTACTTTCTATTATTCCAATAGTAATAGTAGTATTTCTATTGGTGTTTTGGTGGAAAAAAAGAACACAAAAAAGGTTTGCAAACAAAATTTTATTAGAAAAATTAGCGCCTAATACTTCTACATTTAAAACAGTGCTAAAGTTGTTAATGTTAATCTTGTGTGTTTTCTTTTTAGTCATTTCTTTAATTAACCCTAAAATGGGTACTAAATTGAAGACCGTAAAAAGAGAAGGAGTAGACATTGTTTTTGCATTAGATGTTTCTAAAAGTATGTTAGCAGAAGATATTGCTCCGAATCGGTTAGAAAAAGCAAAACAAATTATTGGAAAAGTAATTAATAAGTTAGGTTCAGATAGGATTGGTGTAATTATTTATGCAGGTAACGCATTCCCTTTATTACCAATAACAACAGACCACGCAGCAGCAAATATGTTTTTACAAAGCGCTACTCCAGATATGGTTTCTAGTCAAGGAACAGCAATAAACGAAGCATTAAATTTAGCGAAAACATATTACAATAATGATGAGCAAACCAATCGTTTTTTAGTAATTATTTCAGACGGAGAGGATCATCAAGAAGAAACCAAACAAGTAGCAGAAAATTTAGCTAACGAAGGTGTTAAAGTGTTTACAATTGGTGTGGGAACAGAAAATGGTGGACCGATACCAATTAAAGTAAATAACCGTTTAGTTGGTTACAAAAAAGACCGTAAAGGAGAAACTGTAATTACACAAAGAAAACCAAATATTTTATCTGAAATTGCCAATATTGGAAATGGAAACTATATTGATGGAAATAGAACTGAACAACCTGTGAATGAGATTGCAGAAATTATTGCAAATGCAGAGAAAAATGAGTTTGAAACCAAACAATTTTCAGATTATAAAGACCAATTTCAATGGTTTTTAGCATTAGCCTTGTTATTTTTAGTTATCGATATTTTCTTGCTTCAGAAGAAAACAAAATGGTTAACCAAGGCAGATTTGTTTAACGAACAAAAAAAGAAATAAAAATGAGGTTTTTTAAAAACAGCTTGCTAATTGCACTATTAATTTTTACTTCAAATATATTCAGTCAAAAAGACTCCATTGCTGCTCAAAGAAAAGCAAAGAAATTGTTGCGATCTGGTAATAAATTGTATGCGAAACAGAATTTTACAGAGGCTTCTGTAGCTTATCAAAAAGCGTTAGCGTCTAGTGGTAATTATGATAAGGCTGCATACAACCTTGGAAACTCATTATACCAAAATAAAAACTTTAAAGAAGCAATTCCACAATATGAATTGACAGCAAAAACAACAAAAAATAAAATTACAAAAGCGGAAGCATTTCATAATTTAGGAAACGCATTGATGGAGTCTAAAGACTACTCAGGGGCAGTTGATGCATATAAAAACTCTTTGCGTAATAATCCTTCTGATGATGAAACTCGTTACAATTTAGCCGTAGCTCAAAAAATGTTGAAGGATCAAAAAAACGACAACCAAAATAACAATAAAAACAACAAGGATCAAAACAAGGATCAAAACAAGGATCAAAAAAACAATAAAAATAAAAAAGAGCAAGACAAAGAAGGAGATCAAAAAGACGATAAGAAGAAGCAGGAAAAAAAAGGAGACGAAAAAGATCGAAATAATAAGACAAATAAAAACAAGAATCCTAACAAGGATGAAGAAAAAAATAAAAAACAACCTAAGCCACAACAGGGTAAAATGAGTCCCGAGCAGGTAAAGCAGTTGTTAGAAAATTTAAATAACGAAGAGAAAAAAACTCAAAAAAAAATGAATGCCAAAAAAGCAAAAGGCAAAAAAATAAAACAAGAAAAAGACTGGTAATAGGTAGTGTGTAAGTTATAACTGTATAACCTCTTTGGCAATAAAACAATGTAACACTTACACGAATAAACCATTTTAATAATAATGAAATTACAAATTAACTCATTTCTAATCACACTACTCTTTTCTTTAGTCGTTATGGCTCAAGAAGCTTCATTAACAACAAAGGTTAGTAAGAATAAGTTGGGAATTAACCAACGTTTACGTGTTGAGTTTACAGTAAACCAACAAGGTGCAGATGACTTTACTCCACCAAGTTTTACTAATTTTAAAGTTGTTGGTGGACCAAGCCAATCAGTAAGTCAATCTTGGATTAATGGAAAGGCTAGTTTTTCTCAATCTTATAGTTACATTATACAACCCAAACAAAAAGGCGAACTAACCATAATGCCAGCAACGATGGAGTATAAAGGGGAAACACTACGATCCAAACCCATAAAAATTATTGTAGTAGATGCCATTGAAATTCCAAAAGACCCTAACGACCCAAACTATATTGCCCAACAAAACATTCATTTAGTTGCAGAAATTTCAAATTCTAAACCTTACATTGGTGAAGGTGTTTATGTAGAATTTCGTCTGTACTTTAGTGATAATATTAGTATTTACGATAATTCAGTTACAGAAGCCCCAAAGTATAATGGTTTTTGGAGTCAAGAAATTAAGCAACAAGAAATTAAAGCCAAAAGAGGGAAATATAATGGTGAGGAGTACAATTATGCCATTATGCGAAAAGCACTCCTAATTCCTACAAAAAATGGAAAACTAGAGATAGATCCTATGGAAATGGACATCATTATTGGGGTTCCAACAGGTAGAGCGGACTTTTTTGGAAATGTAATTACGAGAAATGTTCGTAAAACATTTAAATCTAGAAAAAAAATAGTACGACCTAAGGCATTACCAATAGCAAATAAACCCCTAGAATTTAATGGAGCAGTTGGTGATTTTGATTTTAATATTACTTTGAGTAAAGATGTATTAAAAGCTAATGAAAGCGCTCAAATTAGAGTACAAGTATCTGGAAAAGGAAACTTAAATTTATTTGAACTTCCAGAAATTACTACTCCTGAAGAATTAGAAAAATATCAACCTGAAAGAAAAGAGCGAACAAACACAACCACAACAGGTATTAAAGGTTCTGTAATAGAAAACTACACTGTAGTTCCTCAATTTAAAGGCAGGTATAAAATACCATCAACCGCTTTTTCATACTTTAACCCAAAAGAGAAAAAATACAAAACCATTACTACAAAAAACTTATTTGTAAATGTTTTAGAAGGAAAAGAAATAGCTACCACAATTCCTAATTCAAAAGCTCCTGTAAAACAAGATGTAGTTATAACTGGTAATAATTTTAGGTATATACAAACCAAAACAATTTTTAAACCAAAAGAAACAGTAGATTTTTTCAAATCTAATTTGTTTTACCTTTTATTACTTTTACCCCTAATCGCAATTCCTTTTGGAATTGTAATCAAAAAAATTACCGAATCTAGAAATAATGATATCGTAGGAAGTAGAACGAGAAGAGCTGAGAAACTCGCAAAAAAATATTTAGCTGCTGCAAAAAAACAATTGGGGAATAAAGAAGCATTTTACGAAGCTTTAGAAAGAGCTTTACATAATTATTTAAAAGCAAAATTAGGGATTGAAACAGCAGAAATTAGCAAAGAGCGTATTGCTGAAATTTTACAAGAAAGAAATATAGATACTAAAATTAACAAACAATTCATAAAGGTACTGCAGAGTTCTGACTTTGCACGTTACACACCTGTAACAGATACAGAAATGGAGGCTGAATATAATAAAGCTAAAGAAATAATTGTTCAATTAGACAAACAACTGTAACTATGAAAAAAATACTCTTTTTATTATTGCTTGTTACTTTAACAATGAATGCACAATCTGTAGATCGTTTATTTTCCAAGGCTAATAAGCTATACAAAATGGAACAGTACCAAGCAGCTATTGATATGTACAAAACGATTGAAAGTGAGCATATGATTTCTTCTGATGTGTATTACAATCTAGGAAATTCGTACTACAAATTGAATAAAGTTGGACCTGCTATTTTTTACTATGAAAAAGCTTTGCAATTAAATCCAGATAATGAGGATGTAAAAAATAATTTGATTTTTGCAAGACGTCTAGCTTTAGATAATATTAAACCACTACCAAAAACAATTTGGCAAAAAATAAATGAAAATTATTTACAACGATTAACCTATAACGAATGGGCAATTGTAGTTGTTCTTTTTTCATTGGCGGCTGGTCTTTTATTTTTGTTGTATTATTTTAACAACACCACTAGTAAAAAACGTCTATTTTTTGTTACAAGCTTGATTGCCTTTATTGGTTTACTTGTAAGTTTAACAATTACTTACAAACAATACAATTATATTAAAAACACAAAAGAAGCCATTGTGTTTTCGGCTAAAAGTGATATTAGGAATGCACCTACGTTGAACGCTGAAAAAGTGTTTACCTTACACGAAGGTACAAAGGTCTTCGTTTTAGATGCTGTGGATAATTGGAAAAAAATTAAAATAGCTGATGGTAAATTAGGATGGATTATTGCTTCTGAAATTCGGGAGTTTTAAATCAAAATTTCAATTATTCAATCCACAGGTATTTCAACGAAAATACTTCTTATCTACATAAAAAGTACCCAAAGGAATTATTGAGCCTAGTAAAACAAGTGCTAATGTTTTATTATTCCACTTCATCATTGATTTAATCACAATGGCTAAAATAATATATAACATAAAAAATAAACCGTGAGGCATCCCTAACAATTGAACGTAGCTTGGGTCATTTAACACATATTTATAATACAAACCTAAAGTTATTAACAGTAGATATGAAACTCCTTCTAACATGCCTACAATTCTAAATATAGCGATCATTATTGATGTGTTTTTTAAGTTTTCTTAATAAAGTCTTAGAATCGTAAAAATACAATATTCTTTTCCTAATTTTGTTAGAACTTATGCAGAGAACTTCTATAATAATAACTGACAAAAAATTAGATTTAGATGCTTGTTACAATTTTGTAACCGATGATTCCTGTGGTGGAATTGCAGCTTTTATAGGGACTGTTAGAAACGATACACAAGGAAAAGAAGTATTACAATTAGATTTTTCTACATATAAACCAATGGCTATAAAAGAAATGCAAAAAATTGCAAACAAAGCACTCGTAAAATTTGATGTGCAAAAAATTGCCATTCATCATGCCATTGGAATGCTTCATATAGGGGACATCCCTGTAATAATTACAGCTTCTTCTAAACATCGGAAAAATGCTTTTATGGCCTGCGAATTTGCTATTGACACCTTAAAAGAAATAGTTCCTATTTGGAAAAAAGAATACTTTACAGATGGTGAAGTCTGGGTAAATGCACATCCATAAAAAAACAAACATGATTTCAGTAAAAAATGCACTATCAATAATCTTAGAACATACGCAAGATTTTGGCGTAGAAAAAATATCTTTTTTAAATGCTTCTGGTAGAATTTTAAAAGAAGTTATCGTTGCAGATAGAGATTTTCCTCCTTTTAATAGAGTAGCTATGGACGGAATTTGTATTGATAAAACTTCCTTCGATAAGGGACAACGAAGTTTTGCTATTGAAAACACACAACCTGCGGGTAGTAAACAATTGACCCTACAGAACTCCAAAAATTGTATTGAAGTAATGACTGGTGCAATACTACCCAACAATGCCAATGCGGTGATTCGTTATGAAGATGTAATTACAGAAAATGGTATAGCTACCATTACTAACGATAGTTTAACGAACTTTCAAAACATTCATCCAAAAGGAAAAGATCAAGCGAAACATGATATTTTGGTAGAAGAAAATACATTAGTTTCTGCTGCAGAACTAGCTGTAATTGCTACGGTTGGGAAAAGTGAAATTTTGGTAGCAAAACAACCCAAAATAGCTGTTATTTCCACTGGAGATGAATTGGTTGCTGTAAATGAAATTCCTGAACCGCATCAAATACGAAGAAGTAATGTATTTAGTTTAGTTTCTCTTTTAGAAAACTTAAAAATCACATCAGATATCAAACACTTAATTGATCATAAAGAAGAACTTTCTAAAAAAATTGAAAACTACTTAAACACCTATGATGTGTTATTATTTAGTGGAGCTGTAAGTAAAGGAAAATTTGATTTTTTACCTGAAGTTCTTGCTAAATTGATGGTAAAAAAACACTTTCATAAAGTAGCTCAACGTCCAGGAAAACCATTTTGGTTTGGTACAAGTGCTAAAACAAATACAGCTGTTTTTGCATTTCCAGGAAATCCAATAGCAACTTTTGTCAATTGTTTGGCCTATTTTTATCCATGGTATCAAAAGTCAACTGGCCTATCCTTGTCAACAACTTATGCTACTTTAGAAGAAGATGTATTTTTTAAACCTAATTTAGACTATTTTTTACAAGTCTCTATTTCCAATAAAAAAGGGCAGCTATTTGCTAAACCTATTCAAGGTAATGGCTCTGGAGATCTTGTAAGTTTGGTAAACGCGAATGGCTTTATTCAGCTTTCTAGTGAAAAAACGAATTTTAAAAAAGGAGAGAACTATCCTATCTTAAATTACAAATTATAGCTGGTTTAATGGTTAATTAAAAGAACGAAGGAAAGCGTACTACAAAACAAAATAATGGTTATACTTATGAAAACATCTCGACAAATGCTCTCAATGTAAAACTTAAAATTCATAATTGAATACTATATAATGGCTGATTTTACACATATTAACGATAAAGGAAATCCTAAAATGGTAAACGTTTTGGATAAAAAAATAACCAAAAGGACAGCAATTGCTTCAGCAAACATGTTTTTAGGGAAAACAATCGTCAACAAGTTTACAAATAATGAATTAACCACTAAAAAAGGCCCTGTTTTTCAAACCGCAATTATTGCAGGAATACAAGCAGTAAAAAAAACATCAGAACTAATCCCAATGTGTCATCCATTGCTAATTGATGGAATAGCCATTGATATCACTATCATCAATAAAACAGATATCAATGTGTTATGTTCAGTTTCTATTGAAGGAAAAACAGGTGTAGAAATGGAGGCTTTAACTGGCGCAAACATTGCTTGTTTAACCATTTACGATATGTGTAAAAGCATTAGTCAAAACATGCTCATTAAAGAAGTGAAATTGCTTAAAAAAACTGGAGGAAAAACTAACCTGAATAAACAGCACTAAAAAATATACAAATTACGTTTTACGTTTGCTTTACTTCTACAATGGCATTTACCACCTTGTAGACCAAATCTATTTCGTAACCTTTTCGCTGTAAAAAGCCAATCAATTTTTGTTTTCGTTGATAGAAATTAGCTTCTGTAATTTGTTGATTTCTTTTTATCGCGATGTCATGAATACTTTTTAAATATTCTTTTTCATCGATTTCCTGTAAAGCTGTTTTGATATTGTAAGCAGAAATTTCTCTAAATTTCAATTCTTTAACGATGCGTTGTTTGCCCCAATTTTTAATTCGAAATTTACCTCTCGCGTAACTTTTAGCAAAGCGTTCTTCGTTTAAAAAATTATCTTGCATCAAACTGAGCAAAATTTGTTCTCTTGCTTCAGCAATTAAATTGAAGTCACCCATTTTTTGTTCTACTTCTTTGTGGCATCTGTCTTGATAAACACAATATTGCTCAAGTTTTCGCTTAATTTCTTCAACCGTAAAAAACTGTTTTTTTTGCATTATTTATTTTACAAAACAGACTGAAACTGTTCCAAGAAACGCTTGTCGTTTTCATAAAACATTCTAATATCTGGAATTTGGTACAGTAGCATTGCTATACGCTCTATACCCATCCCAAAAGCGTATCCTGAGTATTTTGTTGGATCAATATTGGCATTTTTCAAAACATTTGGATCTACCATACCACACCCCATTATTTCTAACCAACCTGTTCCTTTTGTTATTCTATAATCCGTTTCAGTTTCTAATCCCCAGTAAATATCAACCTCTGCACTAGGCTCAGTAAATGGGAAATAAGAAGGACGCAAACGAATCTTTGACTTACCAAACATCTCTTTTGTAAAATACAGCAAAGTCTGTTTTAAGTCTGCAAACGAAACATCTGTATCAATATACAACCCTTCTACTTGATGAAAAATACAATGGGCCCTAGCAGAAATATCTTCGTTTCTAAACACACGCCCTGGAGAAATAGTGCGAATTGGTGGTTCATTTTCTTCCATGTAACGCACTTGAACAGAAGACGTATGTGTTCTCAACAGGATATCTGGTTCTTTCTCAATAAAAAATGTATCCTGCATATCTCTTGCTGGATGGTATTCTGGTAAATTTAACGCGGTAAAATTATGCCAATCGTCTTCAATTTCTGGACCTTCAGATACAGTAAAACCAATTCTATTAAAAACCTCTATAATTTGATTTTTTACAATTGATATTGGATGACGAGAACCTAAGTTAATTGGTTCAGATGGTCGAGTTAAATCGCCATAAACCCCTTTCTCATCAAAAGTATTTTCTAAATTTTCGTTAAGCTGTGTAACTTTAGCTTCAGCAGATTTTTTTAAGTTATTTAAAGCCTGTCCAAAATCTTTTCTCAATGCTGGGTCAACATTTTTAAATTCTAAAAACAATGCTTTTAATATTCCTTTACTTCCTAAATATTTAATTCGAAATGCTTCAATCTCCTCTTTTGTTGTTGCATCAAATGCCTTAACTTCACCAATAAGTTCTTTTACCTTATCTAACATGTTACCTAAACTTTATGCGCAAATTTACATTATTTTAAAGAGTTTTTATTGGTTAATACGCAATAAAAAGACTACAAAATTAACCTCTCCAAAGTTTTAAGAAAACTTTACTAGTGTATTGGTATTCAAACTAAACTCTTTTAATTTACTTTAATGAAAAAAAAATGAAAAAAAAAGTAGCTCTAAAAATACAAGAATTTATAGACGTGGTTAAAAGTAGAAATGGCCATGAACCAGAATTTATACAAGCAGTTCAAGAAGTTGCTGAAACTATTATTCCTTTCATCCTAGACAACGACATCTATCGTGACAAAAATATTTTATTACGCATGGTAGAACCTGAACGTTTGATTTCTTTTCGCGTTTCTTGGGTTGATGACAATGGAGAAATCCAAGTAAACAGAGGTTACCGAATTCAAATGAACTCAGCCATTGGCCCTTACAAAGGTGGTTTGCGTTTTCACCCATCAGTAAATGCTAGTATTTTAAAATTTTTGGCTTTTGAACAAGTATTTAAAAACGCATTAACAACACTTCCTATGGGAGGCGGTAAAGGAGGCTCTGATTTTGATCCAAAGGGAAAATCAGACAACGAAATTATGTGTTTTTGCCACGCTTTTATGACAGAATTATTTAGATATATTGGACCTTACACAGATATACCTGCCGGTGATATTGGTGTTGGTGGTAGAGAAATTGGTTTTATGTTTGGAATGTATAAAAAACTAAAAAATAAATTCACAGGAGTTTTAACAGGAAAAGGACAAACCTGGGGTGGTTCTCTAATTAGACCTGAAGCAACAGGTTATGGGGCTGTCTATTTTGCCGTAAATATGTTGAAAAGTAAAGAGGATTCCTTTGATAACAAAACAGTAATTATTTCTGGTGCTGGAAATGTAGCCCAATATGCTGCTGAAAAAGCAATTGAAATTGGAGCAAAAGTACTAACACTCTCTGATTCTAGCGGATACATATACGATGAAGAAGGAATTGATACTAAAAAATTAGCATTCGTTATGGATTTAAAAAATAACAAACGTGGTAGAATTAAAGACTATGTGAAACAATACCCGAATGCAAAATACTTTAAAGGAGAAAAACCTTGGTCTGTAAAATGTGATATTGCACTCCCTTGTGCAACTCAAAACGAGTTGCATGGAGATGATGCTAGACAGTTAATTGAAAATGGATGTGTGTGTGTTTCTGAAGGAGCAAATATGCCTTCTACGCCAGAAGCAATTGATTATTTTCAAAATAACAGAATTTTATTTGCTCCTGGAAAAGCTTCAAATGCCGGTGGTGTAGCTACTTCTGGCTTAGAAATGAGTCAAAATGCACTAAGAATGAGTTGGTCTCGAAAAGAAGTTGACGAACGATTGAAAGAAATCATGGTAGACATTCATAATTCTTGTGTACAATATGGAGCTCGAGAAGATGGCTCAATTGATTATGTAAAAGGTGCTAATATTGCTGGATTTGTTAAAGTTGCAGATGCAATGTTAGCTCAAGGAATTGTGTGAAAGTTTCTAAAATACTATTCAAAAAATGCATTAGAAAACTAATGCGTTTTTTTTATAGAATACATCTTACCTTTGTCATCTATTTATTTGAAAATGACCTTACAAGATCGAGATAAAAAACACCTTTGGCATCCTTTAAAACAACACCAGTTGCAACCCGATAGTTTAGCTATTGTAAAGGCTAAAAAATGTTTATTGACAGATGAGAATGGCAATACATATATAGATGCTATTTCTTCTTGGTATACCTGTATGTTTGGGCATTGTAACGATTATATTATAAATAAAGTAACACAACAACTAAACACTTTAGACCAGGTAATGTTTAGTGATTTTACCCACCAACCTGCTGTACAATTATCTGAAGAATTGATTGCAATTTTACCAAATAATCAAAATAGAATTTTCTTTAACGATAATGGTTCTACTGCTGTTGAAGCTGCCATAAAAATGGCCTTGCAATACTACTTTAACTTGGATGAAAAAAGAACATTATTTATTGCCCTAGAAAATGGTTTTCATGGAGATACATTTGGAGCAATGTCAGTTTCTGGTTTATCAGTTTATAATGGACCTTTTGAAGATTTTTTAATTGATGTAAAACGAATCCCCGTTCCTAACGCAAACAATATTGATAAAATTTTAAATGACCTTAAAAAAATAGCATCTAAATACAAAATAGCTGGGTTTATTTACGAACCAATGATACAAGGTGCTGCAGGAATGAAAATTTATGATGCAGAGAGTATGAATGCTATTCTTGATTTTTTCAAACAGAATGATATCATTACGATTGCTGATGAAGTAATGACGGGTTTTGGAAAAACCGGAAAAAACTTTGCTTCAGAATACATCGCCACTAAACCAGATATCATTTGCATGAGTAAAGCCTTAACTGGTGGATTATTACCAATGGCAATTACCTCTTGTTCAGAAAAAATTTACAACGCTTTTTTAAGTAACAAAATAGAAAAAGGCTTTTTTCATTGCCATACCTACTCTGCAAATCCAATTGCTTGCTCAGCAGCTTTAGCAGTTATCGAATTATTACAAACTCAAGAAATTAAAAATAACATTGTAGCTATTGCTGAATCTCACAAACTATTTGAGCAAAAAATTAGGCAACATCCAAAAGTAAGAAGAACACGAACTTTAGGGGTCATTTTTGCAGTAGAAATAAATATTAAAATGCAGCGTTATGGGGCTTTAAGAGAAAAATTATTAGCGCATTTTATGGATAATGGTGTT
>Ga0209653_1001456_pt1 | contig 18995 bp, 27 predicted proteins | sample SaaInl6LU_22_DNA_FD_184644 | JGI IMG/M metagenome (GOLD analysis project Ga0209653, IMG submission 184644) | Marine microbial communities from expanding oxygen minimum zones in the Saanich Inlet - ESP_116LU_22_DNA (SPAdes) (version 2) | ecosystem: Environmental > Aquatic > Marine > Intertidal...
TCACTGGCCTACCTCTCCCTCCTCGAGAAGCACGTGGATACCATCGATCGTTCACCGTTTCAAAAACAGATGTTGATTCCCGTGGGAACATGTATCTTTGAAACGATGTGGAATAACGCACCCTTCGCCTTTGACTTTGACTACGGGGCAACCTTCGCGGGATTTTTAGCCTACAAGATGGCACTCTGTTCGGTGCTCTACGAAACCGTGAGGGGCATGTTGCTCAACCAAGAGACGTGGGATTCACAAGAGTAATCTCGGGTCGTTCGGAGTACCTATAGTATTTTATAGACATGCCATATCTATGACGCATTACTGTGTCTATGTACACGTTGAACATTTTTTGCCAACTAGATATCGACACACTGAAAAAAGCCATTGGCACCGGGTCGTACCTGACTTTGTATTTTCCTACATCTTTGTTTACTAAAAGATTTATAAACGTGTCGTAAGCGGCACTCGGATTTGGTAACTTGAAGTTGGTAGACTCCAATAAATCGATCATGTAGTATCCGTTTCTCTCTAAAATAATGTTCGCTTGCACCTTAGGAAAATGTCGTACGTAGTATGTGAAATCTTCTAAGCTCGGGAGGGTCACGGTGGACACGGATAAGTTTCTGGCCACGGGTACTGGGTGTGAGTGATACACGACGAGATTATGTTCAGTACCGGGAGGTGGCACGACGCGGGTAGGGTGCCGGTTCGTGTGTCTCGTGGGACTGTTGAAATTCACAAAATCACCATATCTTTTGAGGTTGATGATGCCTACGTATTCACTCTTGTCACGTTGAGAGGTGAGGTACACGTCTTTCAACTTGTTGATTATATCCCTGCTCAACTTGATGGTGATCGCGTTACCCGTCTGTTTCGTGACGACACCCCGTGTCTCCATGACATCTTCTATGGACCGAAGTCTCGAGGCTGTCAAAACCTTTTTTCGAGCGGCTGCCGAAGCCGCCGTGGCTATTTTTTTCATCTTCGTCTTTGGACTCTGCTTCATCATTTTAGTCTTTATAGCCGTCCTCATATACTATAAACTGAGAGAATTTCAGAAATAGCTGGGTGCCTTCTGATGTCACTATCGTCTAACGTGATGATGTCAATATGTTCCAGGTAGAGTCCGTCCGTGCGATTGATTATGTCCGTCAACCCGTTCGTTTCGTCCACGTCACTCTGCGCGGCGTCGCCCAACACAACGATTTTTGATTTTTTACCGATTCTTGTCAGGAGCATCTTCATCTGTGCTGGAGTGCTGTTTTGCATCTCGTCCGCGATGATGAAGGTGTTGTTGAACGTGCGACCCCTCATGAAACCCAGTGGTTCGACGACTACTCTGGGTGTCATCTTACAGTTTTCCAAGAGTGGATGAGTCCACGGCTCCATCTTTTCGTCCATGTCACCCGGAAGGTAACCGAGATCCTCCCCAGCTGGTACGACGGGGCGCGTGAACACGAGTCTATCGAACTCGCGTTTAGATACCCTGACCATGGCTTCCTGACACGCCAACATGGTTTTACCGGAGCCAGCGGGTCCAGTGGTTATGACGACAGGTTTAGAGGATTGGAGCGACCTCATGTAAACACACTGATTGTGTGTAAGAGGAAACTGCATTATAATATAGAGATAAATTAATATGGACTTCCACTTCATTTGTATAAAATCCGGAGGGTCGGCGACCATACTCGATGCCAGGGAAAAACCCCGATACATCTGTTTCAAGGAAAGGCAATATGCCACGAGGTACGCCACCTACATATGTGAACACAAAGCGCGTTTTGGTACCTGGCCCATGGTCAACCTTTCCACTCCTTTCGTGAAAGTTCGGTTACTCGATGGCCATTCCCCCACGGATCCCGAAAACTATATGGGTCTCCTCGATGTAGTGTACAAGGATCAGGATGATCTGGATAACATGTCCATCATGACTGGAGTAAACTACTTTTACTGTCACGAGTTTGATTACGAAGATCTCCTGTCTATGCGAATGAGAGGGCAGGATATAGATGGATATGTCGATGATTTTCTGTACAGGGAAAATTTGGACTATAGTTTAAAGAATATATAAGAGTACAGTATATCATGTCGTTCGTGGGTCTATTCGATCCCACAGATGAAAATCACGTGCTCTGGCTCCGTGAGGTGGATGATGCGATGTCTATGGCGACAAACGGAAAAAAGGCTGACATCAAAAAGGTGATTAACAGTAATCCCATGAAACTGGAGGAAAAGAATATGTTGGACTGGGCCTTTACACACTTTCAACTGTGTATGAAGTACACACAGGGTGTACTCAGGGGGAATGCGTTTGTCCCACCCAAGCCAGGTACTCCTGAGAAGTAAAGTTCTGTGGCTCAGAGTCTTCGTCCATCCTGATCAATAATATCTTACCGTCGGCGCGTTCTTCATGAAAGGGGGGTGGGAGTTGATTTTCGTTTTCCCGAACGGCTGTCACGGCTTTCATGATCACCACGTCAATCTCAGGCCACTGCCCTATGAAGGTTGCCCGTCCACCTAGAATGTTGTATATTTTAGTTGTATCTAACTGTATGTCTTCTATAGCACCCAGCTGCTCGTGTATGAGCACGGCTGTAATCATATTGTCTTTTGTAAATAAAAAAAGTTGTATCTAATAAATGAACAGACTCGTCCGAATCGCGATCGCCGTCATCATCGTCTTTTTCATCCTGAGACAGAGTGAGTTGTACGTCCCTCGAAGCTTCCTCGACGAGGAGTGGCGTGCCGTCCAGACCGATACTAAACGCAAGGCTGACCCCTTCAACACGTGTTCCCCTGAATCTTTTGGCGCTTGTGCAGAAACAGCATTTCCCCACCTAAGTAGATACTAATTTCTCTGTACTCAACAAACAATGACGAGAGCATTCGTGACGACCCGATACGCCGAACTTCTCGATCTCCCCAAGGAACACCCATTGTGTGTAAACCTAGAAAAGTCTACACACAACTGGGCAGTGAGAAAGAGTGAAAGTCTCTTTGATACCGCGGCGATAGACAACCCGCGACATATGAATCGGTACAAACATAAATTTTTAGAGATGCAAAAAAACTTGAAACACTCTCCCACCCTGAAACAACGCATCTTGTCTGGACAGTTGAAGACGAGTAAAGTGTTTGATCTCCCCTTGGAAAGTTTATGGCCCGGGGGTCCCTACGCCCTGGCGAAGGAACAGGGTATCAAGCGGGCCATGGCGAAGGATTACAATTTAGCAAACGAAAAGGATTACAAGGGTCTCTTCAAATGCAACAAATGCAAGGGATACAAGACGACTTATTATGAATTACAGACGCGAAGCGCAGATGAGCCCATGACTGTTTTCGTCACGTGTCACGTATGTAAACTTACATGGAAATCTTAATGGCGTACTTACTGTCCGTGAGATCCGTGTCTTGATCACCCACTGAAAGAATAAAGTTGTACCCAGACATGCGTTTATAGTAGCCTTTATCTTCAGCCTTAGCAAAGACTAGTTTATCATATGTAATGTTATGTCTTTGTAATTGTTCTTTTGTCCAACGCACGTTCGCCGTGAAGGCTGGTCTGGCGGTCACGATGATGATCTTGTACCCACGGGCCTTAACATACTGGTATATGTTGTACACCTCTTCGATTCTACGCCCAGACGAGGATGTGATGAGCGTATCATCGATGTCAAACATCACCGCGTCACCCATTTATATACTTTAAGATTTTATCCCTAACCTTAAAATGAACTGCTGTGCGTTTATAAACAATGTATTGACTTTGTACATGGTCACGTGGATCATAATCCGTTATTATACAGTGACTTTAAGACTACATGAACAAATAGAATAATGATTGGTCAAATAGTTGATGTAAAATATCAGGACGGGGCCGTGAACATCGCGAAGATCGTGAGTGATGAAGGTTCTGAGTATGCAGTGGTCGGATTGTGTATCAGTATGGATATGTACAGATTTAGTAGAATCCCTCACACGGTACCAAAGGAATCCATAGCTGGATTTTATGATACAAAAAATCTCGAGGACACCGGATTGTTTACCAAGATTGATGATACGTACTACGATGCCGTAGATACTTCCGATGAAGATTTTGAATACGACAGTGGGTACGACTCAGAATCCGAGTCGGAAATCAGCCTGATTAGCGAATCACCCTGAGCGTTCCGTCAACGGACCGCTCAAAGATCACTTCGTCGCATTTACCACCTTTGAATGTCATCTCAGGATCACTGCATTGATCACCATTTCTCTTTAATCTTTCGCATACTTGTTTGGTTTCCAGGACAATCTCCATGTTTTGACTGTAGCCTATGTATGTTTTTGGATTTTTTCCAGTCTGTTCGACTGTCGCCTTTATACAGTAATCACCGAAACAGGGATCAACATCTATGGTTGTCGGTGGAGGTGGTGCATCCAACATGGAACTCTTCGGCACCGGTACCATTTTTCGTCTGAAGACTCTGGTGGGTGGTGCGAAAATACGAGAAACAGAAAACATATTTTACAGACTGGTGTGTTTTTATTTTAAGTGCCTTGAAAAAAAATATGAATATACATAAATGAAAGTACTTTTGCCACTCGCTATCGTCGCTGTCATCGCTATCTTTATGTGCAAGTTTTCTCCTCCGAGCAAACGTGAAGAGAAATATTGTCCTGTGTGCACATGATGTAACTTAAAAAAGAAGCACGAAGAAGATACAAGAAAGAAATGGCTCCCTACAACCCCCCTAACTCACACTACAGTCAGTTCGACGTCTCCGCTTATGACGAAGAAGACATTTACAAGTTTATCGGTAATGGTGGAAAACGTTTTTACTGGCTGACGAGGTACCTGGACCTGGACTACATCTGGTACGACAAAGAGAGAAAGGTCATAGAACTGTGGGGTTCGTATTCGTCACTCCAGAACTTTCAGGCCCATCATGTTTTGGAATGTGAACTGGACTTCGCACTGAAAAAAAGTATCACCGTATAATAAATGAACTTGAAGATTGGGCGACGTAAGTGCCGCCTTTACAAAAAAGATGAACTCGTCGCCATCGCCACCAAGGCTGGTGTTCCCAACGCAGGAAAGAAAACGAAAGAACAATTGTGTACGAAAATGGCCAACATCATGAATAACACCCCCCTCGCGAAGCTTTACCCTCAGAAAGCCAAAGCCAAGGCCAAGTCTAATAATAACATTCCCCTCGCCAAACTTTATCCAGGTGCAGCCAATCGCGTGGCTGCCATGAGAACCCCCAACGTCAAGACGAAAGTGGTCGCTGTGAAAAAGCCCATGACGAAGAACATCGCTGCTAAACGTATCGACGCCATGAAGATGCTCACAAAATACAACAAGGCAAGACTGAAGCAGATGCTCACGACGAACATCGCACCCTCCAAGGTGGTAACTTTGGGTCGTGAAATAGCACGTCTTAAATAAACCTAAGTCGTGAAAAAGTTTGCTGAATAGTATCAAAACAAAATGGCTCACAACACCGAAGAAATCAAACGCATCATCAACAAGCCCCAGCATGGGTTCAAGAGACCCTCCCCACGTGTGAAATATAACACTCCTACACCACCTTTTGTACGTCCCACTAAAGGTGTTGTACACGATATTCTCAATCTTCCACAATACGTGGAAGCCCCTCCCAAACCCAAGATATATCAAGAACGGTCGGTTGAATATATTCGACTTTTGAAAAAAAATTACGAATCGTATGGTCTTACACCCAAAGAATTTGACATCGAAGAGCTTCCCCTGCGGCATAAAAAAACCGAAGAACCAGAAAAACATATTGAATATCTCGATCAGGTACAGGTTCGCTTGAATGTTCTCAAGAATGGCAAAGTGCGCGTGAAGTGTGTGACGCATGGTGCTCAACTGTATGACAAATATTACTCCCACGGCAAGGTTCCTCCCATCAAGACACTCGTCGCGGCATATAAAAATCTTGGATATTCCGATGTATATATCGATGCGTTTTCTGAAAAATACAAAAAGCGTCAAGTGTTTGGTAAAAAGTTGGGGAAGATACTCGATACTATTTTCGAGAAATCGGCCAACACAAAAAAGAAAAAGAAGGAGCCTCAACCCAAAAAGGAACCTCAGGAAGAGGAAGAACCTGAGGAGGAAGAACAGGAGGAGGATGGTCCCGAGGAGGATGAAGCGCTCGTCGAAGAGGAAGAGGATGACGTGGAGGTGGAAGAGTTTGTTGATGATGAAGCAGATTTTGAATAAAAATATCAGGATATTATAATGAGTAAAAGACAACGAAATGTTTCACCGACTAGTGGTAGTGCCTCTCGAACTAGTGGTAGTGCCTCTCGAACTAGTGGTAGTGCCTCTCGAACTAGTGGTTCGATGATGAACACGGGGAGTAATAACAATGGAGCGACCCAATCGTCTAATAAGAGTGCGAAAAGTGGGTGGAGTGCCTCTCGAACTAGTGGTTCGATGATGAACACGGGGAGTAATAACAATGGAGCGACCCAATCGTCTAATAAGAGTGCGAAAACAGCGGAAAGTGGGTGGAGTGCCTCTCGAACTAGTGGTTCGATGATGAACACGGGGAGTAATAACAATGGAGCGACCCAATCGTCTAATAAGAGTGCGAAAACAGCAGAAAGTGGAGGGAGTGCCTCTCGAACTAGTGGTTCGATGATGAACACGGGGAGTAATAACAATGGAGCGACCCAATCGTCTAATAAGAGTGCGAAAACAGCAGAAAGTGGAGGGAGTGTAGGATTTAGTAACGGGAACAGTAATCGCTTGGGCCAGTCTCAGAGTAGCAGTTCAAATTATAAATCAGCTGCTTCTTCGGTCAGGAATCAAAGGCAACGAAATGGGAGGACGAACCAAAAATTGAACTCATTAGGACAGAGAATCATGAAAGCTGCGAGAAAAGCTGCGAGAAAAGCTCGGAAAATGGCAGCTCAGAAAATGGCAGCTCGGCGATCAAAAAATATGAATGCACAAATACAAGCTGCGAATGCGCAAAGACGAGCTAATGAAAAGGCAAGAGCTATGAAACAAATCCAAGAAAAAATTAAAGCACGAGAAAAAGAAGCTGAACGACTGAGGAAGGCCGCTAAGAGGCAAAAGGTAGTGAACACACCCGTTCAACAATTCAGGACGGCGGCACAAGGTGCTTCAGCTGTATTGAAGAATATACTAGAGAGTAAGAAGCAGGCTGCTCTCACGAAATTGAATAAACACGGTGTTCCAGAACAAAATAAAGTTAAATTAAGCAAAACTATCATGAACGCAACTACTAGTAATAAAGTAAATGCTGTAATAACCTTAATAAATACGAATTTTCCGTTAAAAAATACGAATTTTCCGTTAAAAAATAACATAAACACACTTTCCCCGATAGACTTACGCAGACGGGCCAAGGAACTTGGGTTTGGACAAACTGTGTCGGAACTCCAACAAAAATATAAGGGAACTCCGGGTTTATCTCGTCTCAGAGAGGAACTCAAAACGTTTGTCGCTAAAACACCGGCTAAAAGAAAGATGAGCGCGGTGGCGAAAACACCGGCTAAAAGAAAGATGAGCGCGGTGGCGAAAACACCGGCTAAAAGAAAGATGAGCGCGGTGGCGAAAACACCGGCTGAAAGAAAGATGAGCGCGGTGGCGAAAACACCGGCTGAAAAAAAAATGCTCGCGACGAAAGGTTTGTTAAAAGTATACATGGATAAAATCGCTAGGGGTAAGAGGAAACTTATTACTAATGAAATACAAAAAGAAGTGTTGGATTATATAGTGAGGCGCAACCTCTCCAGTGGTCGTAGACTGGCGGTGAGAAAAATAAGCACAGAGACGTTTATAAACATGTTACTCATCATGTGGTTAGATGGGGTTCACGATAAATATATTGACATGACCTTTAAGGATTGGTTAATTGCTTACAAGGCTGTTTTTGATCCCAAAAATTACGAAAGCGACCCATATTTCCAAAAATTGCAACGCGCCTATTTTGCGGAAGACAAGAATAAAAAATTGTATAATATTCTTGACCGTAACGATAATAAGAAACTTAACATATTAAACGGTGCTATATCTGCTACGATAGCAGTAGAATTGGCGGAAACACCCGGTAAAAGGACATTCTTCGCAGAAACGTTCATTAACAATTTAGGGTTCAACGGCCAGACTTTCACAAGTTTTTCAGCGGGTTGGGAAAAAAATTTCAAAACTATAGTCTTACAGAAATACATCTTTTTGCGTAAGGTAAATACTATTATAAACCCCCGTGAATACAATATAAAGTCAAGGACAGAGGGGGATAGGATATTGTTAGCGGTTGATCAGGAATATTCTGGTCGAGAAGAGAGATCACTTTCTGGTATGATATCAGGATCTGATTCCGTTAGTCCGTTAATAACATACGGCCAAGCTTTCGACCCTGGTTCAACCATGATCCCTTTCGGTATAGTGAAAGATATTGAGAAGATAGCAATATCCACGCGGACGAATACTGGTTCCATTACACCAACCACCCCAAGATTCATTTCCGATGCGAGTTATTATTTAGAAGATTTCAATATAGATATAAAAAGTAATGAGAAATCAGTTATAAAAATAGACTTTGATTCGGGAAAGGAAACTGGTAATTCAGGCCTGAAGTTAAACGATTTATCCCTGGAACTTAATGTATCAGCTGGTAATGCTAAAAAAAAGGACGGTGTCAAAGAAAAGATTGCGAAATATTTTGGTGATGCGCTACAGTATTTCATCGCTTCACAATTAACGAAAGCTAGTGAAAGAGATAGAAAAAAAGAAATAAAGGGAGGTGGAACGCGAACATATCATTATTTTCTGGGCAGTGGTGATGGGATGGCCTTATTTGGGTATGATTTTGTTTGCACAAAAATATTTAAGAATGGTGCACCGAATATGGTCATTGATTATTCTGAGGGGAGTATTCCCATAGCCCATATAATTAACATGGATAATACAAAGTTTGTTTTACCCGAAAAAAAACCTGTACCCAGTAGAACAAATTTCAACCAGGGGAGTTATAGGACACAGCCGAACAATAATGGGGGAAACAACAACAACAATGTTCAAAGTAATCCATCCTAAAGCCAAGAATCCCAAGTAATCCACAACATGCAAGTCTTGCGTGCCCCCACTCCCTATGTTCTTCCTCAGCGACCTCGTGCGGAACCCAAGCGTCTCAGTGATTTTATCACGAGCGTCAAGAAGCATGAGGTCCGCGAGGCTCTCATCAAACCCAACGTGAATAAAGTACTCTACATAGACGACAAGGAGGATTCGTTGAATCAATCCAACTATGTGTACACCCCTGAGATTTGGAAAACCATGATTGACAATGACGTCGCATTCGATATTGATCCGAGTGTTCCCTTCTCAGTGGGGGATTCCATATCCATGTTTTTTACTTTATTCTTGTTTGGCTATTTCGCCCGAATGCTCTTTTCTCGGGGTGGAGCTGGTGGTCCACCCAATCCCTTCGATACCAACAAGGTGGAATTCGAACTGGAAAAGCACATCCCCACGCGGTTCGAAGATGTTCAAGGTATAGACGCTGCCAAAGATGAGCTGAGTGAGATTGTGGACTTTCTCAAAGAACCTGAAAAGTACATGATCACCGGTGCTCGTATCCCTAAGGGTGCCCTCTTGACTGGTAAACCTGGAACCGGTAAGACTCTCCTCGCCCGTGCCATCGCAGGTGAGTCTTCCGTGCCCTTCATCCAGTGTTCGGGCTCTTCCTTCGTCGAGATGTTCGTCGGTGTTGGCGCGAAGCGTGTCAGAGATGTGTTCGAGATGGCCAGGAAGAATCAGCCCTGTATCGTATTCATAGATGAGATCGACGCCATCGGTAAGAAACGGTCAGCGGGTGGTTTTCCAGCGAACGATGAACGTGAACAGACCATCAATCAACTGCTGACCGAGATGGATGGCTTCGACAACACTTCGCAGATCGTGGTGATTGCCGCCACCAACCGATCGGATATCCTCGACGACGCACTCCTACGCCCTGGCCGCTTCGACCGCAAGATTCAGGTTGCCCTACCGAGCGTGAAGGGTCGCCGAAAGATTTTGGATGTCCACGCGGCCAATAAAAATTTGGACGATGAGGTGGACTTGGATGCCCTGGCGAAGCAAACTACGGGCTTTTCTGGTGCTGACCTGGCAAACCTCATGAACGAGTGTGCCATCCGTGGTGCCAGGGAGGGTACGGCCATCACACCGACCATCGTGGAGAACGTGTATCAGCGCATCGTCGTGGGAGCGGTCGGTGATGTCAAGTTTTCCATGCGTAAGAAGGAGTTGGTAGCCTACCACGAGGCTGGACACGCCATCATGGGCGTGCTGGTCCCGGAGTTTGACACCCTTCGTAAGGTGTCCATCATCCCCCGTGGCGCGGCGGGTGGCATCACCTTCTTCCAGCCTACGGAGGAGAATGCCGACTCGGCACTCTACACGAAAGAGTATCTGGTGTCGCAGATCAAGGTGGCTCTGGGTGGACGCGCCGCGGAGGAGATCATCTACGGCGTCGACAAGATAACCACCGGTGCCTCGTCGGACTATGCTAGGGTCTACTCCATCGCGCGGGAGATGGTGACCACTTACGGGTTTGGTCAGAGAAACTTTGACGTGAATAACCTCTCCCAGGAGGCTGCACACGTCATAGACATGGAGATCGATGCTCTGGTGGCAAAGGTGTACGCCGAGACCAAGGATACACTGGAGATTCATCTCAGACAGCTCGAGATTGTGAAGGATCGTCTCCTCGAGGAAGAGGTTGTCGAGGGGTCTTGGATCTACAGTCTCTTTGCATGCGAAGATACTTCATGTCCTATTGTGTTTTAAAGATTACCCACGCTTATTAATTAGATGTGTTACCTCGCATGGGACACTGAGACGACGGGGCTTCCCATGACCCGTCAAATTGCTACACCAGAAAATATACATTTGTTTGACCAATGTCGCATCGTGTCTCTCGCATTTGTTTTGTATTCAACAAAGGGGAGGGAACTCAGTTCGTATCACGCTATCGTGTATCCCGACACCTTTCAGGTGACTGCCACCGAGATTCATGGCATCACCCACGACCACGCACTCATGTACGGTAAGAAGTTTGAAGAGATTTATGAAGACCTCGTGAAGGCTTCGAACGGGCGTATCCTCGTCGCACACAATTCAGGGTTTGATGAAAATGCACTCTTCTCAGAGTGCTACAGACGAGGGCTGAGTGTAGAGCCATTAAAGGCTTTGAAGTTTGTGTGTACCCTTGACCTCGTGAAATCAAGATTTCTCAAACATAAGAAGCTCTTTGAAGTGTACAAAGAACTCACGGGTAAAGATTTAGATAACGCGCATAACGCGTTGGCTGACGCGCGTGCGTGCGGTGAAATCTACCCCCTTCTCCGCGACATGGAACGGACCTTCAAACCCCTGGGGCTACCCAGGGTTGTGTTGAAGGCGTCTGAGGTGGCGAGTATGATTGATAAGAATAGATTCAAAAAACCAGATGAAGTCATGATGAACTTATGGGCCAAGTATTCTCCAGAGACTTTTATAGGGAAGACGAAGGATCAGTTGGCTCTCGAGGTCATATCCGCATCTCCTATAGCCAGTGATCTTCTCGACGATGCACAGCGTTTCAGATCCATCGATAGTTCATCCGTGGAGCAGAAGGCTCGGGCCATCACGAATCAATTGATTTCCCGAAGTGAACTCGGGGGTGAGAAACTTGAAGCTGCAAAGGAGTACATACGTAAGACACTTTACACAAATCACGGTAGCCGTCACGAGGACAAAACTGCTGAGAGTAACCCTTCGTTCAAGGTGGATGATACCTTTTATAGATATGAGGTGTGTACTATAAAAGGTACTAGGTACGAAATTGTCGGAAGAATAGATAGACTCGTATCAAACGATGACGGAAGCCTCACTATCATTGAGATCAAGAATCGCACAAAATGTCTTTTCAAGACAGTCCGTGATTACGAGGAAGTGCAATGTCAGACGTATATGGAAATGTTGAATATTGACTCATGTAAACTCATCGAACAATACAATGACCAGATGTGCACTCACATGATCCATAGGAATAAGGAGGAGTGGGACACTCTGGTTCTCCCGAAACTTAGAAACTTTTGTGAATGCTTTCACAATTTATTATCTATGTAAAATAGTATGAAGAAGATATTAATAATCCTTATTCTTGCAGCCATCATTGGTCTCGCAGTATATTATGGAACCATGAAGAAGGACGATGATAAAGGTGGCAGCAGCGGCGGCGATGGAGGTAAACCTGTGACCCCTGTTCTGCGCGACACCCCAGAGACCATGCGTAGTGCATCAAGTGTTTGGGGTGGAGAGCCCATAGGTGCAGGGCACGGTAGGGGGCGTTTAGATTCTAAACAAGCATGGTCGGCGGGAAATAATACAGTTGGTGAATGGTACCAAATTGATAACGGTGTAGAGGGAAAAATAAAAGGTATCGCCATAAAGGGGCGGGGTGATCAGTGGAGCCAATACGTAAAGACATTCAAGGTAAAGTACAAGGGTAATTCGGGGACGTGGAAGGATGTTGAAAAGGGGAAAATATTCACTGGTAACACCGACCAAAACACCAAAGTCGATGTCAATTTCGCAAATCCCATAGTTGCCAGGTACATTCGAATATACCCACAAACGTATGAAAGTCACATGTCCCTACGCGCTGATATTATATCTGGTAAGACGATGACCAATAAGAAACCTACCATTGTAGATGTACCATACTCTGGGCATAAATCATCTGGAAATTGGGGTGGTGATAACATAGGTACCAGTCACGGATCGGGGCGTTTGGATTCGGCACAGGGATGGTCTGCTAAAACGAGTGTTGTCGGCGATTGGTACGAATTGAATCTCACCACCCCCACCGACGTGTCGGGTGTGGTTATAAAGGGAAGGGCGGACGTTGGTCAGTATGTGACGTCCTTGAAAGTAACTTACAAGAATGCTGATGGACTATGGGTACCTGTCGACAGTGGGTATATTTTTGAAGGGAGTTATGCTGGTAACAGTCAGGCGAATATATTTTTCAAAAAACCGGTAAAGACGAGCGCTATTCGTATTTACCCGCAGACGTGGAACAATCATATGTCAATGCGCGCGGGGCTCATCACTGGGAGTGAAACAACCGAGGGATACATGATTCAACCTGATGAATATGAATATGAATTGGAAGGTTTTTCGTTTTAATAGAACCTAAGTGGAGATTAAAAAACTAGAAGTTAAAACTAAAAATGCAATACACTCTCATTCACGTGTGCGTCGGCAACCACATCCTCGACCGTTCTGTCTTTTTTGACAGACGGGAGGCTGAGGCTCGTGCTCAGGAACTGTCTCGCGAAAAAGTGTGGAACATAGATGGTGCGGTATATTTCGGTGACGTGTGTATCAAGATGTTTGACCTTGATACACACGTGACTTCTGATGTATAAAAATGAAACGTTCTCAAGGATAGTTTAGCACGAAAACATAAGATAAAAACTTGGAGTATTGTGCATGGAAAGTGTCGGAATAACAATATGGTGAAGAGTTAAAAAAGAAGGCCTATAATATAGAAATGTACGTGCGCAAAGTTATTTGCGGTCAATTTGGTATTTGTGAGGGCGACCCCAAGGACACGTTCACACAAACACCATACGACGAGTGGTTGTGGGTAAGAGATAGACAAAAGTATTCTGTTCAAGTAGAGGGTACGGTGAGACGTGTTCTTTTTTGTCAAATTATATCTCACGAGGAGGTGACCCTGTTGAACAAGGGTGTTTCTTTACCTCATGTAGATCGTGGTACACACGTTCCAGAAGTGGAGATGATTTTTGGAAGGTGCGAAGCGTCCATGCGATTTTTAGACGCTAAGCATCGTGACTACGTCAACAACTTAAACCTTAAAAATGGTGATATACTCGCCATCAAATCTGTAGCTGGTAGCGGAAAGACGACGACTCTCTTAAAACTAGCAGAAGTTCATAAAGCCAAGAGGATTTTGTACCTCGCATTTAATAAAAGTCTCATAGAAGAAATCAAACAAAAGGCTCCGTCCAATTTACACCCCCGAACATTCGATTCTCTCTTGTACAACATCATCACACCCCGACCAACGAACATCATGGATGTCAAACCTCACACCATAAGTAAGATTGTTCCTTGGTTAGCCAACAAGCCGTGGAAGATGAAGGAGAAGTACGCTTACATGTTTGATGCTTATTGTAACCAGATTGAACATAATAGTCCTGAGATGTATGCGAGACACAAATACAGAAAACCCGAAAAGATTTTACACAGCATGTGGGAGGATGCAGTCAGGAGGAAATTTCAGACGTTTGGGACCATCCGTAAGATGTGTCACGATGGCCGCCTGTGCAGAGGGGTAATAGACAAACAGTACGACATGATATTCATAGACGAGAGTCAGGACTTTGACGCTCTCATGTTGTCGATTCTCATCCGTGACACGACCATCCCCAAGATATTCGTCGGAGATCCGATGCAGGCGATTTATCAATGGCGTGGGGCTATCAATGCATTTGAAAAACTTCCCAAATACGCAAAGATTGTAGAGTTTTACACGACATTCAGGGTTGGTGAACCTGCGTGTAGTGAGATACGTAACAGATTCGAAAATTGTTGGATGATTCCAGGGAAATCCCACGGGACTCGTTTGGTCAGTGAGGGTACACCGAGTACCAAGTACACTTACCTCTTCAGATCCTGGCGAGGGCTTTTCGAGACTGCGCGACACACGAATAACATATGGATTAATGAGTTTGATAAACAATCTTCTTACATGAAACAGTTGAGTGAAAAGTTGAAGAAGTTTGAATTGTCTGATGAGGACAGGGCGAGGTTTTCGGACGATCTCCCGTATTTTCTTCTATCGTTGGGTCACGGGGAGTTAGAGAATATGTTGGAGAACATAGAAAATAACATCGTTCCCAGAGACCAGTGTACATGTGAGATGTTCACCATACACGCTTACAAGGGACTCGAAGATGACATCGTAAAGGTGCACAACGACATTGATTTGGAGAATGAAGAAAACTTGTCCTACGTGGCACTGACACGTGGCAAGTCTCTCATTATCGAGAAGCCAGAGGAGATGAAGGTGACCAACGCATTTGAGAAATATATTTTGGAAACATGTTCTTTTAGATGAACGAAATCGAACCTAAGTCGAGATCAAAAATGGAGGAATCAACAAGAAACAAACATGGACGTCGCTTCCCTCCTCGCTGAAATCGAAACGCTCAAGGCCGAGATTGCCCGTCTCCGCGCCCCCAAGAAGTCTGTTAAACCGATTCGAGTGCCATGTCCTGGCATGACTGGAAAAGGTGTACAGTGCAAGAAGTATTGTGTAGATGGTCTAGACTCTTGCAAGGTTCATAGCCGCCCTCCCAAATCCCCCCAGTCCCCCAAGCCCCCCAAGGCCCCCAAGGTTGTCTGTACTGGACTGAACATGAGGGGTAACCCATGCAAGAGAAAGTGTATTGATGGAGAAACCTTCTGTGATCGCCACGACCCCTCCGCCCCCCAGAAGGAGAAGAAAGGAAGGGCGAAGGCGAAGAAGGCGACCCCCCTTCACAATCACAAGATTGGTGAGGAACCACTCGTTCCTTGCGGACTGTGTGAAACACACGGTGATATGTTCGATGAGAACGTGACTAACGTCGATATGGTAGGAGAGTGGGAGATTGACGAGGATAAAATAGTGGACCTGATTGAGAACTTTGAGATTCCTGAAATGTAAAAAAAAGTATTATAAACATATGATAGTTATACTTCTTTTAATAATCATTGCAGTTACTTTTGCATTATATATGTTAGGTTATATACCAGGAACAGATAAGTATATTTTGAGAGTGACTAAACTCAATCTTCTGGAGGATATGGATATAAATGATATCAATGACATATGTAGGGTTTATAATCAACTGGATTTTGATGAAATAAAAGCTACAGAAGACAAACAGTACCTGACTTTTACTGGTATGAAGACAGTGGCCGAAATAGTAAATGATGATGAAAAATTGGAGAGTTTAGAGAAGGGGAAAGTCTGTCAGGATATAAAAGACAAAAAAATTATTGACGAAGACGCATTCCTCACCAAAATGAAGGAGATTGGAGTGAGCGATGATAACCCCACCAAGAATTGTTCGGCTTACATAAACTTGGGTTTACGCGGTGTGATAAGGGATGGTAAATTACTATTAGATGAGGATGCTCTAAAAGACCATTATCCTAAATTTGCGAACAACGTTGGGAGATGTAGGGAATGAAAAAAAAATCTAGTACATTATAAATGATTTTCCTGTTCATAAAGCTATTTATATTTGTGACCATAATTGCAGTGATTGGTGTCACATTGTATTATGTTTCTAAAATGGCTGGTAAATCTGGTAATTCCGAGGAGAATACATTACCCATGGGAAGATATGTGAAATTGATACATACCACTGATAAGACTGCAGTTATAAATCTTTCAGAACTCGAGATCTTTGTCAAGGGTGGTACAACGAGTATAGCCACAGGGAAAACTGTCACGGCTAGTTCATTACACGGTAGCTTTGGTTCTTTACCTGAACTTGTAGATGGTAATTTGGAAAATAACACACACACAGGCGGGGCAGCTACCGAGTTTGATTACTTACAAGTTGATTTAGGATCTGTACAGGAAATTGAAAAGATTAAGATTACAAATAGAAACGACTGCTGTAAAGAGCGCGCTCAAGGTGTGAAGGCGGTCATATATGGAGCTGATGGGACCACTGTCGTTAAGGAGACACCAGCTATTACAACGACTGCTGACACGTATACTTTGACTTTCCCAGGGGCTATATGGTCCTAACTTTCGTATTATTCAGTGAATGGCGAATAAAATGTTAGTATACTTCAAATGAAAAAAGGAGTTATCATACTATTGGTGTTGATTGTTTTTGGGGGGATTGCGGCTGGGGTGTATTTTGGAACGAAGGAAAAAGTTGAAGAGAAATTTAAGGATGTAAAAGATGAGGTTGTACCGGATTTTATAATTCATAAAACTGGTGACAGGGCTTTTGGAGACTTATCACTCGTACCTAACGAAAGTCTCGAGAAGTGTCACGAAACGTGCAAGGGAAATAAAGATTGTATAGGTGTGTCTTATAACAAGACAGATAAGAATTGTTATCTAAAGGGAACAACCGGTGGGGGGTCGGGTGCTACTGGTCATATTAGAATACAATACGATACATCTCCGTATCAATTTTATTATAAAACTGTTCCAGGATATGAAATTAAAGGTGCTGGGGATAGAGTGGCTGGTGATATAGAAGGGATGCCAGTCACAAAAGAAACATTAAAAGATTGTGGAGCTGTCTGTGACTCTAAATCAAATTGTGTTGGATTTTCCTATAACAGTCACGCAAATAGATGTTATGCGAAGAAGGCTGAAGGTCTTGCAAAAGATTATAGTCAAAACACTTTTCAATATTATGATAAGAAAACGGCATAAAAGTGAAAGGTTATGTAAGTTCATATATGAGTGATCCTATCAGAAAGGTGATGAACATCGTGGATGCGAACAAGGACAATATGTCTGAGGGAGAATATTTGGAGATATGTAACAATTTGAAGTTGATATATGCTACGGGGGACAGTGCGAAGGATATGTATTTATTGAACGTGACGAACGATTATTTGGAGGCATTGGAGACTATAGAGACGCTGAGGCACGAGATCGTGAGCATGAAGAGGGAGTTATTGAGGGCGAGGGTATCTAGGTTTGAGCACGTGTCGCGACCACTGATGGAGTCGGGTGGTATTTTGGCGACTATTTTGGGTGGCAGGTGAAAATATATTTACTTGTAATATACCCGATGAAGGTGGCACCATAGCATGGTTCTACATCTATACTACTCGGCGGGGGTGGTGCATCCACGAATGCCATTCTTTTTCTGAGAGTGTGAACGGGTAAAAGATTACATGTATTGTTATTAAAAGAGCCTAAGTGAAGGGGTCCAAATGAGATTTTTGATTGTCAAGACTTTATATGTTTGGATGAACCTAAATATATATCACAAAAATGGAAAGTATCAGACAACTTCAAGAACTGTTGGACACGAACGCGGAGGGGGTGCAAAACAATGATTATCTCAAGATGTGCAATCATCTGAAGGGGTTATACGAACATTTTAGGGATCAAGAGGAACTAAGAGAATACACGGAAGAGGTGGATATAAATGTGTTGGAAGACAAACTTACTGAACTAACGAGAAAAATAATTGAAGAAAGTGAAAAAATGTGGAAGTTCAAATCGGCGAGAAAGATAAGTCCCCGTGTGCGTGAGTGGGTGTGGGACAACTGTGAAGAGTCTGGGGATTATTCAATTTTTGGGAAGAGTGTAGAAGAGTACAACAAAGAGGCTGTCGAAGAATATAATAGAAATATTTTTCGAGAGAGATTGGTACACGCGAATAAAATATTAAAAATGAGAAGGGAAAGGAAAGAAATATACAAAGTCATTGGATTTTATTACACTTATAATGAAGATGCATGTGTTTAAAAAAAATAGTGGGTTTTTATATGGCGTTGTCAATGGGAACAAAAGCTATAATTTTCACAGGTTCATTGGCAACCGCATGTTTAGTAGATTTTATAAAATATTATAAAAGGGTTACAAAAGTATGACTTTGCCTAGATACGGCCGCGAAGTGAATATAAATGTCTCAGCACCCCCATTCCCTATTTCGAGTGGAAAAAAAAATAATGTTAGTATACTTTAAATGTCAAAAGGAGTTCTCATACTATTGGTGTTAATTGTTTTTGGGGTGATTGTGACTGGGGTGTATTTTGGAACGAAGAACAAGAAGGAAAAGGGTGAGGGTGGAGGTAATGATGGAAAAGATAAGGATGCAGGAAAGGTGAAAGAGTACCCTCCGATTGGTATAGCTCCAGCAAAGGATTGGGTACGTCCTTCTATAATGACGGATTCTTATAC
>Ga0209653_1001458_pt1 | contig 18983 bp, 21 predicted proteins | sample SaaInl6LU_22_DNA_FD_184644 | JGI IMG/M metagenome (GOLD analysis project Ga0209653, IMG submission 184644) | Marine microbial communities from expanding oxygen minimum zones in the Saanich Inlet - ESP_116LU_22_DNA (SPAdes) (version 2) | ecosystem: Environmental > Aquatic > Marine > Intertidal...
TGATAGCTTTAACCAAAGGAAGATAATCTTCAATACTGTTAGTTAATTCATCCATTGGATTTAATCCAACTTTATCACATACAAAGTCTATGTAGGCATCAGTATCATTTTCAGATGGTGGGGCCCAACGACTTATAATATCATCTATTGTAGTTTTTTTATGATGAAACCTATATACTAAAAGAATACGCATTAGTGCTCTAATGCCCATTACAGCTTCATCAAATATACAGAATACAGGATCAGTTTGTTCTTTTGCAATACCATCCCAATCAGTTCCTAATTTTATATTTCCTGGATTTTTATTTCTAATTCCTCTAGGTAATTTGTCCATTCCATCTACCTTGTTTGTTTAATACCATTGGTACTAATTTAGGTAGTCCATTAACAATCATACCTAGTCCTATAATAGGTCTAGCTCTTTGAGTTTTGTTGTATCTAAATGCTAAAGAATCTTTATCAATTAAACAACCAACTTGTAAACCAAAGTATAATCCTAATGAATTACCATAATATTTTATACTATAGCTACTGTGATAATGTCCTTGAACGCAGCTCATACCCATAGATTGAGCAAGTTTAAGTACATCAGCAACTTTACCATGACAGAAATAAACAGGCCCACCTGGAGTATCAACTGTCAGGTCGTCATGCCATTTCCATCCTTTTCCTACTTCTAGGAATTCATTGTAATGTCTAAGATAAGCTTTTGGTATTCCATGTTTTAAAGCTCGTCTATAAACAAGACTTCCATGATTAGAATCCAATAGATCCATATCAGGAAATAAATTTTCTAATTCTTTTATAATAGGTAATGATTGTTTAAGTTCATCTCCAGCACTTGGTAAGTCTGGATCAGAATCATGCATAGACATAGCATGTTTATCAACTTCATCTCCTATATGTATAACCCTATCTGGTTTATACTTTTTTTTAATAGCTTTTAAAAATGGTAGTAGGTCTTTATGATGATAAGGGATATGTGTATCACTTATTATTAATATTGATTTGTTCATATCAAATCACTACCACAATTTTTGGTTGAAGTAAATTATCTGTAAAACTTTATAATACTTTATTTAATAAAACAAATAGCTCTCCAAGAACCACTATTCCAACAGCAGAAAGGATATACAGTATTCTGTCAATATCTTTTTTGATGTGGGCTAGATGGTTATTTTCAATGGTATCTATTTTATTATAAAGCACTTTGATTTCACCTTTAACTTCAGCTACTTCTAGCTTAGTTTTATCTATTTTATATGCTTCCATTAAAATAATGTCTCGTAAGGATTTCTCACAAGCCCTCCTAATTTATATTGTGTGTATCTAGGGCCTTTATATCTAGGATGACCTGATTGCCCTAATACAAAATCAAGTGCTACATCAGCTGCAATATCGGTAGGTACTTCACCTCTTTCTAATTGCTCTTGTACAGTTCTTACACTACTTTGTAGCCAAATAGGCAAGAATCTTTGACCAGCTTGTCCACCAATTTTCATGGCTTTTTCTATAGCTGTATCATCTTTTTTAGTAATACTTGGGGAATAACCAGTAGTTAAATACTGTTTATTAGTCAATACCTCAGTAACAGTTCTAGGTAAAGAACCTATTTTTTTAAGAGCTGTTTTTTGAGGATCTGTAATCCAATGAAAAGGCTCCATTAATTGCTTAGAAAATGTAAGTACATTACCATCTCCCATATCAATTCTGGTAGGATCTTTATTTTCTAATATTGATTTACCACTAAATGCATAGTTTAAAATACTACCAAATACAGCATACATAACAGCAGCTCTTGCAAAGTAATATCCATATAGTCTTCTAGCATCTGTACTATTTTCAAATGCAGGTAATGATTTACCTATAATTCTTAAATTAGATATAGTCCAATCAGGTGCAAACATAAGTAGTTGCATATATCCTCTAGATCCTGGTTGGAATGTAGTCTGTGCTAAACTTTTAAATATAGGTGTCTGTATACGTCTAGTTAAATTAAACCAATCTTGACCACCATAAGCATCATTAGTAAACTGTGCTGCTAGTCTAGCTTTTCTATAAATCTGAGCCTGTGTTACATCAACAGCAGGATCAATCATTTTATTAAGCTGTGTTAAAAATGTATATACTTTTGCATGGGTAAATATTCTATCCCATGTAATTCTATCAAACCATCTAAATACGTTTTCTATTTTTTCACCACCTTTAATACCAAACTGATGTTTAAGTAGTCTATCAAACTTACGCATCTGTGCATAAAATCTATCAAACCCTGCATCTTCAGGTGTACTAATTGTTAATCTATTAGCTTGTGCAAATCGTATTACATCATTAAATCCAGCATCTTTTATTGCTTGATTAGCATGAGCAAACTCTTTCATATAAACACCTGGATTGTCTATCATCTTAGTTATTTCTGTAGACTTTTTAGAGAATGCTTCTTTAGTAAATTGTTTAATAGTTCTAAATTTAGAACCAGCAAAGAACATTGATTCTATTAAAGCTCCAGCATGAAAGAAAGAAAAACCAACTGCTAATCTTTTCATCATAAGATTAAGAGTGAAGATACCAGAAGTTAATGCACCTTCACTTGTAGCATCAAATATCATCCTTAATGATTTTTCTGTACCTCTAGCTACAAATATATCACCTCCTAAATAAGGGTGTTTAAATGGTGTATAATATTCTGAAAACTCTTTACCAGTACTTCTAAGAAACTTAGCTGTACCAGCTTGTATTCTTGGATCACTAATTAATAATGGAATTTTATATTGCTTATCTTTATAGCCTATAGATATAGAGCTTATTCTTGATGTTTTTAAATATTTAACAAGTTCTCTTGTACTAACAGATTTAGCTACTGAATAACCATAAAGTCTTATAAGTTCAGCAGGATCATCCATACCTTTTTTAAGTATTTTACCTGCTGCTAATCCTTCATTAACATCACTAAATACACGTTGTTTACCAAATCTAAATCCAGCAGAAGGGCCATATACTTTATCATTAGATAATAGATCATCTACATATTGAATAGGATTATTACCATTAAAGTCATCCCATAATAAAGGAAGATAGTTTTGTCTATATCCTCTAATTATATTAGGATCTGTTTTGTTTAGTACTTTATAATATTGATCTAATACTTTACGAATATATCTAGCAGCAACTAATTCATTTTTAGTCATATCAGCTTTAGTTAAAGCCTTACCATATTTATTGTAAACTAATCTACCATTAGCTAATTTAGTACCTTGTATATAATGGAATATTTTAACCCTAGATGTATCATCAGGGATAAATTCTTTAATTTTAGTTACTATTGGAACAATATTACTATTAAGTTTATTCTGTAATATGTTATGTGCATCTAGTGCATTTTCTACAGTATTAATAGATTTAGTAACAAATGCTGCTTCAGGGTTTTGGAATAATTTAAATAACCCTTTACCTGCTAAATAAATACCTACACCAGCACCAAATCCATATGCAGCTTCTTCAACTTTATCTTTAGGTTCTGTTAAGAATTGTGCAGTAGCACCAATAGCTCCAACACTAGCTGCTTTAAATGCAGTAGCTTTTGCCATGTCTAAGCCATTTTCAATAGGCTCCCTCATAGCAGATGAAATCATTGTAGATAGTCTTTCAAATTCATCAGCAGGAATATCGTCTTTTAAGAAATTAAATGTATCTTCAACTACTTTGTATTTTCCTGTTTTAGGGTTAATATCAAATGCTTTATCTATACCACGTTTTCTAACAGCTTGTTGCATAGCTTGATTAACTTTATCAGGCAAAGCACCAGTTTCTCTAGCTGTCATAGCACCAATACCACCAAATACACTACTTAATACTAAACCAGCAGTAGCTCCTATAGTAGTTTCTGTAGTAGTTCTACCAAGATCTAATTCACCTTTTTCACCTAGCTGTAAACCTGTTGAAAAGGCTAGTGGAGTAAATAGAGTAGCAGCTGCACCATATTTAATATCTTTAATATATTGATCTTTAAAAGCTTTAGTTTTGTATCCTACTCTTGTAGAATATTTAGATCGAATAGCATTAGTCATACCACGACCAAGCTTAGCAAAGAATGTGCTAGGAACTAATAATAGATATGGATCAGCTAGTACCATATTAACTAATTCAGCACCTAGTATACCTGGATGTTTTTTAGCTAATTTAGTAACTTCACCGAAGTCAAATTTTTGATCGCCTTCTTCAAGTAAATAACCAAACTTATTATATATACGTTCAGCTTCTTGATATTGACCAGTACCTTGTAATTGTTGATTGTTTTGCAAGAAACGAAAAGCATCTTGTGCTTGTTTCTTTTTAGTATTGCCTGTTATCCATTGATATAGAGAGGCAGGAAGGGATTCTTCTAATACAAGCTCAACAGGGTTTCTAAGACTACCAAAGAATCCTGGTGGCTTTTGTATGTTGTCTTGTATGGGATTTTGTAATGGATCTTTTAAATCTCTAATAGGATCGTTGAGATTAAATTCATTAACCCTAATGTCATTGGCCATTAGAATCCCATGTCTTTTTTAATCTTCTTAATATATTGGATTTCTCTACTATCATGTAATGCAGTAGATTCTTTAGCAACAGGAACAGATCTCATTTTAAATGATGATCCTTTTGCTTGACTTGTATATTTTTCTACAATTTTAGAAAATGATTGTTGTCCTTTAATGTCAGCTGTTTTATATGCAGCTCCAGCACCTTTAGACTTAGCCATTTTTAATTTAATTTTAGGAACAGGTTTTGCTTTAGCTCTAATAGCTTTAACACCACCAGCAGTTTTCATTCTGCTTTCTTTTAATTTTGTACCTAATGTTTTAAAAAACATTCTGTTTTCTACTTTACCAGCATAACTTTCAGCAGCAAGTTTTTGTGTAGACTTGGTACTTAAACCCATAAATTCTGGTAGTTCACCAAACTTTTTTCTAGCTCTTTCAGCAGCAGAAGCTTCGCTTTGCATAGCAGAAAATCTACTAGGACTAGGTTGTGCAGGAAGTTTTTTAACACCTTTAAATTTTGACCAATTAATTTTGTATTTCATAATATCTCCTAAAAGTAATCTGGGAATCTATTTTTAAGTATCTTAACAGCTCTAGCTCTAGATATGTTTTTTAATTGTGGATTATGCTCTAGTAACATATTAACTACTTTAGCATCATCATTTTTAATTACGTTACCATCAACTTCTGGTACAAACATTTCAGGCCCTTCTTCACCTACAATGTATTCTTTACCAGCTTCTGCTGGGCCACCTTTAGCAAGTCCAGGAGCAGTTGATTGAACACCTCTACCAAAAAAGAATGACATAATACCTTTATCAGATATATCTAATTTACCTTCTTTTTCTAATTCTCTTACAGCTTGTTCAATAATATCTCTATCTACTCTTACTTCTTTACCTGGTTTAGCTTTTTCTTGAGCCATTTTATAAGCTTTATCATAAATATCATCTAATGCTCTACGATTAAGAGCTTCAGTATTTTTACCTTTAAATAAATTTTTAAATTTCTGACCAACACTACCTTTAAATATATCACTTTCAGCAAGTACAGCTGCAACTTCATCTCTTTGATCTTGAGTTACAGGGCCTAGTACTTTAGATCTAGCTTTAATTCTATCAGCATAAGCACTAGATATTTCACCTGATGCTAATACATTATTCAATAAAGATTCTGATATTGGTCTACCTTGTGCAGAAGATTGCATCATAGCTAGTCCTAATGTAAATCCAGGATTAGCCATAAGTCCTTCAAAGCCACCTTTATCTTTCCAATTTTTAGCTACATCACCATAAGATAATCCAAATATTTTTTTAAATTGTGATTCACCAATACCTAAAGTTTTTTCACCTTCTTTACTTAAGTTTAAGTTAGTTTTGCTATCATCAGATTTAGGTAATTCAGGCTTAGGTGGAAATTGAGTAGGTATGTTAGGTCTAGCATTTCTATCTACAGTTTGTACAGGTATTTGAACACCATCTTGTCTAGTAACTCTTTTAAGTGGATCAGATGAAATTAAATTAGGATTTTGAGGATAGTTACCAGCACCTCTAGCAGAGCCTATATTTAATCCACCAGCAGTATTTAAATTTGTATTAAATCTAGTGTTATCAGAATTTTGAAACATGTTTTGTAAATTAGCACTAGAAGTACCATCATCATTAGTACCTTTAATATCACCTAATATACCAGTTGCTAATCCTGTAGCTTTTTTTGTAAGTTCTTCAAAAAACGACATTATAATATTCTCCTATCTAATCCTCTAATTTTTAGAAAGTCATAAAATGGACTTTCGTTTACAGCAAGTAATCCCATAGCCGAAGGATTACCTAATGTTTGGTTTACTTTTGTTTTAGCAGCATCATATGCAGCTTGAAATGATAAACCACTACCTTGTGGCAATTCATCAAAATATTTTTGTGCAACAGAAGGTAATGGTGTAGTACCTTGTACAGCATAAGGAGCCATAGGTGCTAAATTATTTACTTCATCTCTACCAACATTAACATCTGGATAACCAGTATAATTAAAATCACCAGAACCATCAGGGTTATATTTAATTGTTTTTCCTGTATAACCTAATAATTCTAAAACTTGATTATTTTTATATTGATCATAACCACTTCTAATAATAGTTCCAAGAATTCCACCAGATTTTAAAAATGTTTCTATAGGAGCATCTTGAAAATCTTTTGCTAAAGTTTTACCTTCTACATCTATTTTAGATGTTAAATCATTATATTTAGAATCTGATTTAATATTGTCTAAAGATTTAGTTAAATTACCTAATACAAAGTCTGTTTCAAGATTAGATAATTTACTTCCAACTATATTAGAATTTTGTAAAGCTTGTATTCTATCAAGTGTATCAATTTTTTCTTTTTCACTAACATCAGGTGAATCTAAATATGCACCTAAACTAGAAGTTTGATATTGTTCAGTATTAACTACTCCTGGTGTTTGTTTTATATCAACTTGACCAGTTTTAGCATCATAAGTAGCATTAGTAATTTCACCAACATTACTATAAGCTTCTGTTTCGTAATCAAAATTTGATGAATTATTATTACCAAAACTTTGTTCTCTATTAGAAACATTCTGTGAAGAATCATAAGAACTACCACCATATTGTGATTGTGCATCTGTTCTACCTCCATCTCCTCCATTTGATGAAGATGAGTTTGATGAACTAGAACTACCTCCACCGAAATCACTTGATGATGCATCTCGACCGCCGCCGCCTCCGCCGCCAGAACCACTAGAACCACTAGAAGATGATCCACTACTAGAACCACTTGATGAACTACCACTTCCTCCTTGATAACCACCAGCACCTCTATACGAAGGTACACCAAAATTAGTAAGTAAACCTAAACCACCATTATTTTTTAGTAATTGAGCTTCTTCTTTATTTATGTAAGCTAAAAACTCACCTTTAGGTGCAGCATCATTTAATAATCCTGCATATTTTTTTAATTTTTTATTAGATGTTTGCACCTAAGTTCCTTATAAAATAATTAATGCAATAATAACAATAGCAGCTAAACCTAAAGCTACTTTGTGTTCTTTAACGTAATGTTTAAAATGTTCTTTATGTTTCATTATAATAGTCCTCCTAATAATCCGAATCCACCACCGATTAAAGCACCCATGCCTCCACCGATACCAGTCATACTTCCTAATTGTGCACCTGCTAAAGCTCCACCAGCTGCACTTCCAAATGGATCTTTTTGTACACTTGTTTGTGCTGATGTAGTTGGAAATCCAGAAGCAATAGGTGTTACAATATTTGAATACCTTGCTAGTGATTCATAAGGTGCGTTAAGTCTTTCTTGTTCTAAACCTCTTAATTCTTCTCCAACAGCTGTTAAGCTAGGTACAGCTCTTGCTGTTTGTAATTGTCTATTTCTTTCATTTTCAGCAGCTTGGAATGCTAAAGGTAAAGCTTGTTTTCCTAATTGACTAACAACTTGTTGTTGAGACATAGGTGATCCTGGAGTTCTTCCAGCACCAGAAAATTGTTCAGCTACTCCAGTATATGCACTAGATGCAGCATCAGCTATTAATGGAGATAAAAAAGGATTTGAATATTGTCCTTGTATTGTTGCAGCAATTTGTTGATTAGCAAGTCCAGCTATATTTTCTTGTGCAGCTAGTCCTTCTAATTGTTGTTGTGTTGGTGCTACATACTGAGGGCCTTGACCATATATAGTTCCAGCTTCAGATAAAATCTGACCTAATTGAGGTTCAGCTGCTGCATATGGTTGTATAGCAGTATTTGTAGTTCCACCATCATTACTTCCACCGAATGACATATTTATTTTTTCTCCTTATTATGTTTTTCTAATAATACATGGCTTTTTGAATAGCCAAACCTTCGTAAAACTTTCTCCCATCCTGGTCTAGCAACTAATTCCATTGAATCACAGTTGTTTTTCCAAGCAAAATCTTCAATTTTCTTAATTAAATGTTGCCATTTATCTTTATGTTTACCTGTCATTATTCTTATATTTAAACACTTTTGTAAAGGTCTTTGAATAATTTCAGTAACTACAACTCCATACATTCTTTCTTGAATGTCATCTTCAGAATCCCAAAGAAACCAAAGTTGCATTTTATCTTCTTTAATCCATTCTTTAATATGACTAGCTAAAGCATATCCATTAGATCTAGCCAAAGCATCTGCAATCATAGATTCACAATGTTTCCATGCTTGGTCTACATTAGATGTAGGTATAGCAACAAGATCAATCATGCACTCTTTTCGTCAAATATTTCTAATATAGACATAGTGCCACTAAATGCATTAGCATTAGCACCTTCTAATCTATATATATCACCAGATTCTAAAACAAATAATCCTTCAGATATATCTTGAGCTGCTTTAGAAGATAGTGTGTGTTCGTCTATTTGATATTCTGTACTTGCTGAACTATCATAAAGATAAGCTGATATACTGCTTGTAGAACCACCATAATTAACAGCATGAACATTTTTAACTAAAGCTGTTCTTCCAGTAGGACAAGTATATATATCTGTTTTAGCAGTTGTTGTTAAATTAAACTGTGTGTTTTTATATATATTAGCCATTTAGAATTATTACTTCTTAGCTTCTACCTTATCTTCTTTAACTTCCTCATCTTTAGGAAGTTCAGCTTTTAACAATTCAGTATATTTAGCTTTTAAGATACCTAAATCTTGAAACTCTAAAGAAATTTGTTGTTCTTTAGCGTTTATATTCTGTAACTTACCTAAATATAACTTGCCACTATCAGATAGCTTATCGCTATCATAGTCTTTGTCATCAAATTTAAAGTTCATGTATTACCACTCCTTAGTTTTAGACACAGTTGCAGGATTTTTTTGAGCATCAATTTGACTAGCAAGATTAGATTGCATTTCTTCAATCGTTGTATCTTGATTTTCAAGAACACAATTTTCACAATGTTCTTTAGTCATAGCATCAAAATCCATACCATCTGAACCTGCACAAGAGCCATACATAGATGTAGAATATTCTCCATCTACTGCTGTATATCTCCAATGTATTGTCTTTACCTTGTTCTCTGAATCACATTCAAAGTTAGGAAATGACCATTCGTATGTTATTGCCATAGTTGTTTCTCCTTATTATGGTTGTTGTTAATTCATTACTATTCCACTTAAATCAATAGATGCATCTTGGTGGTGAGCAATGTAATCAATTTCTATAAACATTCCATTATCTCCAGAATGTTGATAATTAGTACCTGCAAATGATAATACTACATTCATTCCACTTTTTGAAACAGCAGAACAAGTTCCTAATCTTTGAAGAACTGTTAGAGTTCCTAATGAACTTATATGTCCAATAGAAAATTTTACATCAAATGCTTTTGGGTCTGAAGTATTGCTTTCGCATGACATACCTCTTATGTGAACATAAGTTTTAGAATTAATATTACTTTGACTTATGAAAGGAATGAGTAATTGAGTACCAGATGAAACTACAGGAATAGTTCCTAAATATTTAATTGAATATAAAGCTCCACTAGCAACATTAGCATTTATATAAGTTCTAGTAGCATGACTATTATTATCTTGTCTTACATTAAAGTGAGAGTTTTGTGTTACATTAGTTGAACCTATAGAAATTTCTCCAGAACTATTAATACGCATACGTTCTGCATTATTAACTCCAAAAGTTAAAGCATTGCCGTTGTGAGCATAATTAACATAACCAATACAATTATTGCCACTATCTCCAAAACATATTGCTCCATTAGATGATGCGCCAGATAGAATAGTCATTCCACTATTACCAGAATTTTCTGCTATAACTTGATTGTGACCAGAGTTTACAGATGCTCCACTATCAGCAGATTTAACATGAAGTTTTCCTAGAGGTGCTGTTTCGCCAATACCTACATTACCAGAAGTATCTACAGCTAATCTTTGTGCTGAAGTTGTATAATCATATAAACCTAATTTTCCATCTGTTCCTGTAAAGAAACCATAAGTACGACCACCACCAGTATTTTGTAATAATAATCTTGCAGAAGAACTGTCTGCAATTTGTAAACTTTTTGCAGTACCACCTTGTACTGATGTTGTACCAATCCCAACATTACCAGAACTGTCGATACGCATTTTCTCACTATTTTCATTAGTAAAGAATTTTATAACACCATCATCAGTTCTTAATTTTAAATCATCATTTTCAGCACCAATAGTAATACTGTCGTTAGAGCCTGTGTTTGCAAAAGTTATAGCTGAAGATGTTCCTGCTGTAGAAACTAAATGTAATAAAGTTGTTTGTGCAGAACTATTGATTTCTAATGGATAGCCTGCAGAAGCTGTACCTATTCCAACTTGTTGTGAACTATTAATCGTAATAGCTGTACCTGTGGCATTGTCATCTATACCTGTAGATGAAAAGTTTAGCGAAGGTATGTTAGCTTTATCTCTTGCGTTACTCATTATAATTCCTCTGCTTGACTAGCTTTAAAAGTCGCATAAGCATCTTTAACATCTTGTGTCCAGACTGCGTTACATACTGCTTGAACCTCTGAGTGTTCATTCGTAATATCTGCATCTGGTGCTAAAGCATGTCTATGATACTTTCTTGATAATTCTTCGCCATCTTCCATAACTACAGTATCTGTTCGCACTTGAACAAATTTGTGTTTTCCGACCACTTCGATTTTACCAATCTGTGTCTCTTTAGTTATTGCCATAGTTTGTCTCCTTTGTTGTTAAGCTGTAAAATATGTTGCTATAAAACCTATATTTACTTGTTGTGAACTTGAAGCATTTCCAACTGAAACTGTAAGTCCACTATTATTAGAACCATATTGAAGCACTCTTAAGTAAGTAGTATTTTTTGTGGCTTCTATACCAAATGTTGTGTAATTACTGTTTAAAGAAATAAATGATACAAATGATATTGCAGCAGCTCCATTATCACTTTCACTTGATGATGTGAAAGGCAAACCAGTGATTGATAAATCTCCAGAACCACCACTTATTCCAGACGAATTAGTTGTTACTCTTCCTTTAACTGTTACTAATCTTCCAACTTTTGTATAAGTACCATTTTGTGCTGTATGAGTAACTGTTGGAGTTGTACCAGTTGCATTCCAAGTAGGTGTCCAAGTTCCTTCTTCGTAATCGTCTAATTTGTTTGCTGTGCCTGTGCCACCAATATATAAACCACCACCTAAGTATAGGTCTTTCCATCTTTTACTAGCTTTACCTAAATCTCTACCATTATCAGACTGAGCTGAAAAATCATAAATGCTCCAATTATATTGAATTGAACCTCCAGCTTTTATGTAGCCTGTATTAGAGTTTGATTCCAGAACCAATGCTGAACTTAAAGAACCAATAGTACCAACTATTGTTCCATCTTTTCTTATAGATATAATATCTCCATCAGATGTAGTTCTATTTGCAATAATTGGATAAGTACCAGACCTTGTAAAAGAACCTAAACCATCTGGTCTAAGTTCAGCTCCTACTGTTGATGTATTAGCAGAAGTTTTTCCCACCAATACATTTCCAGATGAGTCGATACGCATACGTTCTGTGTTATTAGTAAGTAAAACTAAAGGTATATTAGTTTCTGTTCCTAGATTAGTTGCTGTATTACTTCCATAAATAGAACTTTTTACACTTTTATCTGAATTAGATAAATAAATTCCACCAGTTCTAATTGTACTTCCACCAGTAATTTCTAATGTAGTAATGTTAGCACCTAAACTAGCAGGAGAACTTGTACCAATTCCAACTCTATTATTTGTGCTATCAACTTTTAAAGTATTCGTATCAACTGTTAAGTCGCCAGACATTGTAAGATTAGTAATTCCTGTATAAGCACCAGTAATTCTAGCATCTGGTACTGTACCACTATCTAGGTTATCTGCGTTAAGACTTGCAACAGAGAAAGTTCCATAAGCAACAATATCAACTACGTCTCCTGTAGTTGCACCACTTGCTAAGACTACTGATGAACCAGAAGTTACTGTAACATCTGTTCCATTTAATAATTTGACACCATTAAGATATACATCAATGTAACCTGCATCATAAGTAAGTGTGTTACCATTGTTGTCTGCACCTGTGAAAGTTGTTTGACCAGATGTTGCTGTGTAATTGTATCTTTGTGAAGTTCCATTTACAGATGAACCTGCTGATTGCCAACCAGATGCACCATAAACTTTTAATTCATTTACAGTTGTGTCAAAATATAAATCTCCAGTATCTAGTGAAGTTGTAGGAGCTGAAGATGAAATTCTATAAACATTTGCAAAATTATTTACGTCAGAAATATTTGAAGCTGTAGTCACTACTGAACTAATATTATTTCCAACATTAGATATTGCATTAGTTGCAACTGTACCATCTTCAATATCAGCTAAACTTTGAACATCAGAAGATATACCTGCTACTGTTGAAATATTATTTGTTGGAGATATTTGTCCTGCAACAGTTGTAATATCAGATGAAACTGAAGCTACAGTTGTTACCTCAGTTGCAATAGGAACTAATCTATGGAAAGTATAAGTATTTAAAGTTGATGTTGTTTCTACCAACATTCCATATTCATTAGGAATAGGACTTCCAATACTTGCTGGAATAGAATTAATAGTTACAGTAGCACCAGCAGTTGTTTGAGCATCTGTTGAAACTCCAGTACCAGTATTATAAGTCATACCTCCAGCATCAGCAATTGATACAATAGTACCTGTACCATCATTAATATCTGGATTAGTAGTTGGGAATGAATCTTCGTTTGCTATAGCTACAAAGCCACCCACTTCATCTACTAGATCAATTATTCTATCATCAATAGCAGCAGTTGTTGCAATAAAAGAATCTGAATCAGACCATGTATCTCCAGATGAAATTGTTTCAGAACTATCTTGTCTAAAGTATCTGCCATCAGAAGCTGATGTTGTAAAGAATGTAGTATCGTTTGGTGTATGACCTGATGCTTCAGCATTAGTTACAATAACTGCGTCTGCTATTTTATCAGCAGTTACTGCATCATTATTAATTTTAGAAGTTGTAATATTTGAATCTGCAATTTTGGAAGTTGTTACATTAGAGTCAGCAATCTTTGAAGTGGTGATTTGAGAATCAGCAATATGTTGTGTGTCTATAGATCCATCTGCATAATGTTCTGAGTTTATACTATCGTCAGCTATTTTAGTTCCATCAACAGCATCAGAAGCTATTTTTGAATTAGCAATACTAGCATCAGCTATTTTTCCAGATGTAACATTTAAATTTGTAATTTTAGCAGTTGTTACTGAATCAGTTGCAAGTTTAGAATTAGTAATATTACTATCGGCAATTTTAGCTGTTGTAATTTGTGAGTCTGCAATGTGAGATGTGTCTATTGAACCATCCACATAGTGTTCTGAGTCTATACTATCATCTGCAATCTTAGAACCATCAACAGAGTCTGCACCTAGTTTAACATTAGTTACAGCAGCATCATTAATCTTTGCAGTAGTAACTGCACTATCGGCAATCTTGATTGTAGTAACTGAACCATCTGCTAAAGTTGCAGTAGCAATTACACCAGTTGGTAAAGAGTTATTTGTTTTAGATAATGCACCAATATAAACATTTGATATAGCTTCATTAGATAATGAACCACTATCCCAAGTTACATTGATTGTAGTATCTGTTGAAAAAGTTGAAGAACTAATTGTTCCATAAATAGTTCCAGGAGTTGTTGCAGTTAATTTAATTCTTCTGCCTTCATGGTAAATTGGAGTAACATCAACACCAGCAATTGTAAAAGAAGTAGCTGATGCGTAAGTAGCAATATAAGCTCCATCTCCATCACCATATTCTACCCATTGAGAATCATTATACCATGATCTAGTATTAACCATTAATGCTCTAATAGCATTATTAAGTTGAGAAGGTAGCATTCCTTCTGCAACTGAGATACCATTTAATGATGTATTATTTAAATTTGTTGTTGAATAATCTTTAATCCCTGCCATTTAGTCTCCTATAAACCAAGCATAAGCTTTGTTGTTTTCTTGATTTTTTTCATTAATAAGTGTGTTAATAGCTTCTTCAATTTGTCTTTGAAAAAACTCTTGAGTTTCAAAACTATATCTTACGTTATCAACGTCTGTTCTATCTGTCATCTTAATCCTGCTCTTGATGCAACTAGATCAATACCTTGAGCATCTGACCAAGCTACACCACTAGGTGTTTTAACATTAATTTTAACATATCTTCCAGATTGTCTTACTGGATTAATACCTGTTGAGTTCATAGATATTTCACTAGACTCAGTAATATTATCTGCAAGTTTATCTCTAGTTTTAATAGTAACACTTGCTTCTGCATCTACTATTGGTCTAATAGATTGTATGTTACTTCTAAAACCTGGAAACAATTCTACTTCAGAAGTTTCTATTTCTCCTTGATTGTCTGTACCAGAAAAAATAGCAGCTTTATAATCGCTATCTATAGCTCCTAAGAATAATTGTCCACCATTCCAAAAATCTGTATCTAATGCAATATTAATCTGATCTAAGTTTTGAGATATAATATCCATTAATTCAACTGTATAAGCTCCAACAAATTGACTAAATATTGTACTAGCATTTGTATTTGCTAAAGACCATTTTTTAGTTGCATAATTATAAATTAATATTCTATCACAAATACCAGTTGTATTGCTAGTATTATTTGAGCTAGGATATAACCATAAAGCTAACTGATTAAATGGATCAACAGCAGCACATATTCTATCACTAAATGCTTTGTTTAAATCTGTATCAAAAAATCTGTTTACTTTTTCTGCACCTATTGAGATAACTTGATCTCCATTAATTTCAAAAAAGCCATCATCAGCATAAAAGAATACACGTCTGTTATCCTGACATACTGTTCTACCATATACAGCTCCTCTATTAGGAGATATAACTGATAGTCTAAATACTGTTGCACCACCAACATAGTCCATTCGGATTATTTGGTTTTGTCTAAATACGTAACCGATCTCTCCAGAAGTTATATGTACTATCTGTCCACCAGAACCTGGAAGGTTTTGTGAATCTGATTGTTTAGTACCAGGAGTCCATTCTGAAATATCGTTAATTCCTGACCATTGTATTGTGTTAGAACCTGTTGTCAAGTTACCAGTAACTAAAAAGTCTCTAACAACACCTGAAACTCTAAAATTAGGAACACCAGATCCTAATGAAGATAAGTTAGCAAAGTTAGTTGATGTACCCATTAAATAATATTGAGGTAAATCTACACCATTACTTGCTATTACATAATTACCAAACTGAGTAAATGTCCAAAAATCTGTATTATCACCTGTCAAGCTAGATTTTCTTGAAGTAAATACACCACCATCTAATTGATAAATGTCTGTATTAGTTGCTACAAAGTTATAAACATTGTTGGCATTATCTCTAAAAGATCCAGCTCCTCTACTATCAGTAGAAATTGTATTAGAAGAATAGTTTACTAATGAAGGAAATCTTTTATAAGAATTAAGAGCATAATAAACATTGGTAGCAACATTAGCTCCAGGATTCATATGTTCTGGTTGATCAGGTAACCATTCTCCAAAAGGTATTTGCATAATTATTTTCTTCTATAAAAAGATAAATCTGTTCCTATATCTGTTCTTTGTACAACTGGTGCACCACCATAAGAATCTTGTTGATCATTATTCTCAGCTCTTTCCATAGCAGCTGAATACATACCTAACCATTGTGATGCTTGATTAGGCTCTATACCACCTAAGAAATTAGATGCATGATATAATGATCCATATAAATAAATAGCAGGATGATTTAATAAAATATAATTTGATGTATTGCTATCAGATAAAGCATTAAAAGCTTTATAGTATTGTAGATAACCTGTGTATGAAGTATCAGGTTGTGGTGCAAATCTAAAACTTTCTGTACCATTATCTGATTCTATTGTGTAAGTTCTTGGCATACCTGCTGTTGAACCACCTTTGATAGATATTAAGTTAGAAGGTGTAATATAATTTAAATGATATTTAGTTCCACCAGATAAAATATAAAAAGATCTAACACCAATAAATCCTGTAGGTACTGTTACTGTTTCTGCATCAATAGTAATAGAATCATTTTGTTCCATTTGTCTTATTCTTAACTTAGCATTAAAGTCAGCTTCAGTTAATTTAATAAAGTCATTAGCTATTTCAGAAGTTAAATCACTTCTATTAAGCCAATTAGCTATAGATGTTTTAAGTGCAGAATAACTATTTAGTGCCATTACATTCTTCCTGGTGCAGTTCTAAAATATCTAAAATCAGAACTATTTAATTTTTCTCTTAATATTTTACTTCTAACTTCTTGAGGTAAAGCAAACCAATTATTAGTACCATTGTATTCTTTAGTCCAAATTTCTAACATTAGTCTTGGAATACTAGCTATACGTTTCATATCTTTAGATGGAGTATATCCATCATTTTGATTGTATAGCTCTTTATTTCTTTTTAGTAGATTGGAAACATTTTCAGTTTTTTTAACTGTTAGTTTACCATCAGTTTCTACATAATAAGAAGTACCATCTTTTTCTTTATCTCTTAGTATACTCATTACTCAGTTAGTTCAGTAACATATGCATTTACAGTTCCAATAACAGCTACTTTTTCGCCTGGAGAGATTTTGAAATATTCATAATCATCAGCAGGTAAATATATTGATGAAGTAGTTGCTGTTGGGTTTACACCGATTTCTATATGACAAGCAGCATCAGCTGCAACTCTAACGTAAAAGATATTATCAGATATTGTTGAAGATTGTGCTGAAGTACCAGATGATGTAACTTTTTCTGTTGATTTTGGTCTCATTGCTAAGTGCATTATTTTTCTCCTATTAAATAAGTAATAGGGGAGTTTCCTCCCCTATCACAATAATTATTAATTACGCAGATGTTGTAAGGTCGAATACTCCACCTGAAGCACCTTCGTTTCTAGAGATCAAAGTAAGCTCAGCTAAGATCTGTCTTTTCTCAGCATCTCCAGTTTTTGAAAGTTCATGCATAGTGAAGTCTCTTAAGAACCCAACTGACCAGTAGTCCATATCAAGAACTAATGCATCTCTATCTCTAGAGAATCTGTTAGGTACAACTTCTAAATCTCCGAAATCAGAAGAATATACATCAATAGATGTGTATAAAGTTTTATCTTCAGACGCATCAAATCTAGTATTTCCACCTGTGAAACCAGAAATTTTTTGTTTGTTGAAAGGGCCAACCATGATTACTGATGGGTTACCACCTGCATTCCAAGTTCCCTTGATTACATCTTTAAGCATGTCCTCAGTTAAAGCTCTTTGAGTACCATCATTTCTAGCATCTGAACCATCAGAAGCAGTTGGATCAGTACCATCAGAAGCTTTGTTTGAGTTAGTTGCAATCCATGCACCCATAGATGCAAATGTTCTTGCAGCTGAAGATGAACCAGCAGCTCTAGCTTGGTTAGTCAAAAGAGTAGACTCAATGTCTCTTTTTAATTCTTTAGACTTTTTAGCTATTTGGTATGCTAATTCAGAAGCTCTACCAGCTTTATCAACAGCTTCTTGTGTACCAGTAATTACAACAGTTTTATCCATAATCTGTGTGTAGTTACCAATTCTAGAAGTTGCAGTTGATGCATCTAATGTAGCTTCATCACCTTCGATTACAGCATTATCTGTTGCTGCTGCAGCCAAAGAATCAGTTTGCCATTCATGGAAAGTGTTTTTTACTTGCTCTCTAGCAGCTGCACTCATGAAAGGAGTTTCAGTTGGAGAGATAGAGTAAATAACATCTTGTAGATCTTCTCTAATACCTACTGCATCATAGGTATCAAATGTATTTGTTGCTTGTGTCATGTTATTTTATCCTTATTTGTTTGAGATTATTTCAAGTATGGCAGATTGAGCATCCTGGATTTTACCAGACTTTTTCACTCTACCAAGTTTAGATTGTATGACACTTCTTTTAGAACTTTCAGTTTTTGCTGTTCCAGACTTAACAACTTTAGGTGCATTAACTACTTTCTTTTGAACAATAGGTTTTGCAGCTTTTAAGTTTCTGTAATCCATAGCATCCTTTAAAACTTTAAGAAATCTATGATCAGCTAAACTACCAATCTCTTGATCATTAAATCCATAGTCAGATAATGTATTTCTCATTCTAACTTTTAGATCTGATGCTTTTTGAGGATTAGATAGCTCAGGTATTGCCTGTTCAGCTAGTTGTTTTTGTTCATTAAGAAATTGATTGTATTGCTGTTGCTTAACAGCTTCTGATCTCTGTCTAAGCTCAGCTAGATTTTCTCTTTGCTGTCTCATTTGGAAATCTAATTTAGCAGCTGCTTGAGGATCTTCCTCATACATAGCTTTTAAATCAACTTCAGAACCTTGACTGATAAAACTATTTGCTGATTGCATTAACTCATCAAGTTCTCTT
>Ga0209653_1001463_pt1 | contig 18960 bp, 24 predicted proteins | sample SaaInl6LU_22_DNA_FD_184644 | JGI IMG/M metagenome (GOLD analysis project Ga0209653, IMG submission 184644) | Marine microbial communities from expanding oxygen minimum zones in the Saanich Inlet - ESP_116LU_22_DNA (SPAdes) (version 2) | ecosystem: Environmental > Aquatic > Marine > Intertidal...
CATCTTTGTCTTTCAGAGTACACTTTTTACCTTTGACCTTCCTGAAGAACAGAAAGTAGATGGATGCACCCATCGATACCAATAACATCAAAAATACTACTACGAGAATAATAGTGGTACTACTGTTATTCTTTCCACCCTGTGGGGGTACAAAAAACTGAGGGGGCATAGGGTACTGAGGCTGACTAGCCATTTATAGTAGATGAATATTTTTTTATATCAACATATAGTCCCTCCTTACATTCTCAGCGGGTGCCATGAACTTAGACGCACACATTTATTTCCCGTCTACCCCGTGTGAGCGCCACGTACCGTAGATTCACATCGTCTTCCGTGAGATCATCGTGCACCTTGACCACATCGTCCTCCAGACCCTTGTAGGCGTGGATGGTATACATCTCACACGTGCACTGGTCTTTGGGTACCGAGTTGGTCTCTATGTCATCCAACATCTCCTCGAGTTCCCCCTGACCCAACGACAACAGAAAGTAAGGTAGATCATCCGAAAACTGTGAGCGCTCATCGTCAGTCAAATCAAACTTCTTCAGCTTTTCACTCAGATTTCGCATGAACCCAGCCTGCTTATCGAAGTCATTGATCCATACATTCTTCGTGCGCCGCGCCGTCTCCATGAGACCCCTCCATGTCCTGAAGAGATACGTGTACTTACCCTGGGGTGAACCATCGTAGACCAGTTGGGTCCGGTGGTCCTTCCCGGCAATCATCCAACAATCGTCAAACTGTTCACGTATCCTGGAACACGCGGGTTCACCCACACGGAAGGATGAATAAAACTCAATCACCTTCGTGTGTTCGGGGAGTCGGCTGAAGGCATCTATGGCCCCTCGCCACTGGTAGATGGCCTGCATGGGGTCTCCCACGAATATCTTGGGAATGGTGGTGTCACGGAGAAGAATCGACAACATGAGCAGATCAAAGTCCTGACTCTCGTCTATGAAAATCAAGTCGTACTGTTCGTCCAACACACCCCTACACAACCTCCTGTCGTGACACATCTTACGGATGGTACCGAAGGATTGGAACCGGCCCCTGACAGCCGACTCCCACATGGAAAAGAGTAACTTCTCGGGTTTTCTCCCTGAGAACGCCTCGGGGCTATCGAATTCAATCTGGTTACAGTACTTCTCAAAGAGACTGGCGTACTTCATCTTCATCTTCCATGGTTTATTGGTGAGCCATGGCACAATCTTGGACACCGTGTGAGGCTTGATGTCCATGAGGTTCGTGGGGCGAGGGGTGATGATGTTGTACAAGAGCGAATCGAACGTACGGGGTTGAAGGTTGGGTGGGGCCCTCTGTTTAATTTCTTCTATGAGACTCTTATTAAATGCGAGATACAAGATACGCTTCTTCTTATGGGCCGTCGCCAACTTCAGAAGAGTCGTCGTCTTGCCACTACCAGCTACAGATTTTATAGCCAACACATCACCACTCTTGAGTGCCAACGTGTTGACGTAGTCACGGTGCTTGGCATCCAAGAAACGCATGGACGCCTCGCACCGCCCAAAGATCATCTCGATTTCTGGGACGTGCGTTCCGCGAGTCACGTGGATGGGAGAGACCCCCTTATTGAGCAGTGTGACCTCCTCACGAGTAATCACCTGACAAAACAAGACGCGTCTCACCTTCCCCTCGGACTGCACGGTGTATACATGTCTATCACGAATCCACAGCCACTCTTCATACGGTGATTGTACAAAGGTACCCTTGGGGTCCCCTTCACAAATGGCAAAGTTACCACACGCGACTTTTCGCACGTACATGGTTCATCAGTGGTTGTTCTCTTTAGGCGAGAGAAGTCACGTTGATGTCAAGGGTATAGGTCTTGACATCAACGTCACCGAAATAAAAGGTGCCGCCGTCGATCATCCATGATTTTTCACGAACAAGTTCCCTGGTTCGCTTCTTGGCTTCCACGGGGTTAAAGTATACCTCGCGGTAGAGCACGTGATCGCCGGCGCAGACGTGGATAATAGTGTAGTTCATTGTTTGACAAGAGGAGTTGAACTTTGGTACCCAAAGTTCGTACTTAGGCTGAAATCATACTATGAAAACATTCACAAAAATTTTTGAGTTTGGGAAGAACCGTGTTGGACCAGTAGTCCCTGTCCCTGCGAATGTGATGCGTCATCATGTCTTCGTTATGTTGCTCGATGAGTTTACATGTGTCTATGTTGAGCATCTCCATGTACGTCTGACACTGGATGTTTTCGTACTCCCTGACAGACTTGAAGAGCCCGCGGGCACGATTCTTAATCTCCACGACAGTCAGCGTGCCATCCTCGTTCGCCACGATTCTGTCTATGCGTCCAACTATGTCGTACCTGGTACCCTCTATGGTACACACTTCGTACGTGTAAAAGGTATCGTCCGTCTTGAGGGTGGGGTCCTTCTCGGCCGTTCGATCCTCGTGTCGTATTCCATGATTCGTGAAGAGTGTCTTGCGAACGTACTCCTTGGCCGCGTCGAGATCGGCGTTGGTGAGACCACTGATGTTATGAAGTTGGTTCATGGCAGCCTTGGTCTTTTGCTCCACCGCAGAACTGTTGGTCGACTTGAACCGCTGGGCATCCTCGAGAATACCCCTGGCCACGGGAGAACTTTCGATCGCCTCACGGGCTATTTGGTCCTTGGTCTTTCCCTTGAATGTTTTGGGTGAGTATTTGTACCAGAGATTGTCGAGAACTTCCTGGGGTTTTTTAAAACTATTCTTACCAATCATGCTCGCCACGTCCGAAGCCTTGAGTATGACCCGTGGGATACCCGAAGGTTTCACTGTGCGTTCCATGTCACGGAGAAGAGGGTAGACCACCCCACACGCCCGGGCGTCGGCGAGTGCGTTGTGGGCATCATCCAGCTTCTTACCGGTGAGCTCTTCGTAGATGACTTCCAACTTTTTGGGCATCAGATAGATATCCTTCACGAGGTCCAGGGTACAGACGAATGTGATCGCCTCGAATGGTTCCACGCTGAGGCCCCTTCGGTAACACTCGGAAAAGAGTACATTCTTGTCAAAGTTGGAATTGTGCGCCACGAGTATGTGACCCTTAGACGCCTTCACGAAGTCTTCGTAAATCTCCTCAAACTTCTTACCGTACATGAGTGCGTGGTCGTGCGTGATCCCGTGAATCTCAGTGGCGGTCACCTGAAACGTATCGGGGTACACCACGGAATGATAGGAACTGAGTTCTCTCCCCTTTGTGGAATACATGACAAATGCGAGTGAAACGATGCGACAATTATCAAACAGGTGCGTGTTATCTTTGGTGGCGGCACCACGGGACATCGGAAGCCCCGTGGTCTCTGTGTCCCACGCGAGGTAACACATTTTATTTAGTAAGGCGAGTAATCTTTAAAACACGATAGGACACGACGTGTCTGAACACTCGAACAGGGTGTAAATCCATGAACCCTCCACAATCTCCTCTTCGATGAGTCGGTCCTTGATGAGCTCGAGCTGTTTGAGGTGAATCTCCAGCGTATCCTTGGTCTCCTCGTACGCCTTGGCCACCAGGGCATCGATCTCCATGTCTATGACGTGCGCAGCCTCCGGGGACAAGTTGTTCACGTCAAAGTTTCTCTGACCAAACCCATAGGTGGTCACCATCTCCCGCGCGATGGAGTAGACCCTAGCATAGTCCGACGAGGCACCGGTGGTGATCCTGTCGACACCGTAGATGATCTCCTCCGCGGCGCGTCCACCCAGGGCCACCTTGATCTGTGACATCAGATACTCCTTCGTGTAGAGTGCCGAGTCAGCATTCTCTTCGGTGGGCTGGAAGAAGGTGATGCCTCCCGCGGCTCCACGGGGAATGATGGACACCTTGCGAAGCGTGTCAAATTCGGGGACCAGCACACCCATGATGGCGTGTCCAGCCTCGTGGTACGCCACGAGTTCCTTCTTACGCATGGAAAACTTGACATCCCCCACGGCACCCACGACGATGCGCTGGTACACGTTCTCCACGATGGTGGGCGTGATGATGGTACCCTCCCTGGCACCCCTGATGGCACATTCGTTCATGAGGTTGGCCAGGTCGGCACCGGAAAAGCCAGTGGTCTGCTTGGCCAGGGTATCGAGGTCCACGGATGCGTCGAGGTTTTTATTGTTCGCGTGAACATCCAGAATCTTCCTTCGACCAGCCACACTGGGAAGTGCCACCTGAATCTTACGGTCGAATCGACCGGGTCGCAGGAGTGCCTCGTCGAGGATATCCGCGCGGTTGGTGGCGGCGATCACCACGATCTGTGAGGTATTGTCGAAACCATCCATCTCAGTCAGCAACTGGTTGATGGTCTGCTCACGTTCATCATTGGCTGGAAACCCACCCGCTGACCGTTTTTTACCGATGGCGTCAATCTCATCTATGAAGACGATACACGGCTGATTCTTCCTGGCCAGTTCGAACACGTCGCGGACCCTCTTTGCACCCACACCCACGAACATCTCCACGAAGGAGGAGCCGGAGCACTGGATGAAGGGCACGGATGACTCACCGGCGATGGCGCGAGCGAGGAGGGTCTTACCCGTGCCGGGCTTTCCCGTGAGGAGGGCACCCTTGGGAATCCTGGCACCGGTGATCATGTACTTTTCGGGTTCTTTGAGAAAGTCCACAATCTCCCCGAGTTCATCACGGGCCGAGTCGATGCCCTGGACATCTTCGAACCGCGTGGGAATGTGCTTCTCCAGTTCAAACTCAGTCTTGTTGACGTCGAAGGGGTTGGGTGGACCACCGCCACCCCGGGAAAAGAGCATGCGACCAAAGTAAAAGGCTAAGAACAGGGTAAACCACATAGAAAAGGCGTCCGTCGCGGAGAATGGGGTACTGGTATCCACGTCGAAAGCCACCTCATCGTCGATCAGCGACTTCCAGAGTTCGGGGGTGTACACGTAGTTGGACTGGTTGAGGGAATCATCGTCTCCTATGTAGAGCACTTTATTCACGTTGGGTTTGATGAGCGCCTCGCGAACCTCGTGCTTCTTCACGCTGGTGATGAAGTCGCTCAGACGTTTGGGTTCGGCACGGGGTCGCTGAGGAAGCACGTAGGGGGTGGGAGCGCGTAAGACTTGCATGTTATGGATTATCTAGGGCTCTTGGCTTTATTTGAATCTTGTTGTAACACCTGATCTTGTTGGTATCGTATTATTTTTAAAATATTCTCCAAGACCAATAAATTGTATTCCTGTCTCGCCTCTATTACCAACTCCTATTACAGTTGTTGCGTCCATAATAATAGCCGGATTAATTCCAAAAAGATTACTTTGTACGAATCCAGTCATACCCACGAATCCACCATCCTGTGAAGTCGATACTACATTCAGGCCACTTTTTCGCATGTGTGCGACTGTCATTATTTGGATGAAATCACCAAATGTTTTTGAAATTTTATCAATATCGTTTCCTTTTATAGCGTCTTTTCTCTTGACCCTCATATTTAACTTTTCATCGTTAAGTTTTGCATTAAAGGTTGTACCATCCGGTATAATTTCGATTGTAAAATAATCACCAAATTTGAATTTGAATAATTGGTAATTAAATTTGTATGGTGTAGATGGTTCTTCATCGAATATACGATCTATAAGTTTATTTATCGAACCCCCTGATCTTCCCTGGCCACCCTGATTTTTTGAAGCTCCTCGTCCGGGATCCATCAGGTTTGCTATGGTGAATATACGTTTAAGATAATAACGACCAGTATTTTCATTTCTAGATTTATCCATGATTGACGTTATGAAATCAGAGTTTTCTGCGTCATATGAAACGTAAATTGGTTTCGATTTATCTTTAACGATAGACAAAATAGACGCCGTTTTTTTAACAGTCAATGGGGGTATAGATGGGTCACCCCAAATATCATGTACAAGTTTTTTTAGTTTTTTTTCGACATGCGATTCAATTTTCAAACCGCCGCTTGGATTTGACAATATCTTGTTGTTAATAAATATTTGTAATAATGTTGTATTTTTTATAGTAATCGGTTTGTTAGTAAAAACATTTTTAATAGAACTTATAAGGAATTCTTTGAATGTTCCCTTAAATAATTCATCATGACTCATATCGATCCACAACATCATAAACAAGTCTTGAATTTTATGTTCATCCATAGGTATATTCACGTCTGTATTGTTAGTTTCTAACCTAGCCGTTTTTTTTGTGATTATTTCATGCTGTTTCTTTATAAATTCTTCGTAGTTAGTATTTTCCATATTAATATATTTTTTCAACTGAGTTTCTGGGTGATCTTTATATAAACTAGAGAGTACCACATAACCCAATTTTTTTGATGTATTGTTAGTTGCGTCTTTTTTTGCAACATTCAATAATCGTTTCAATACACTATTTTTTATTGATATTCCTGGTATTTTAGAAGCTGTCCCCGCTCTAGCAGGGGTTTTCTGTCCCCTTTTTACGGGTGCTTTGGATATTATAAAATTCCTGAGCTCTTGTACTCTTAATTTAGAATATCCACTATATCCTTTACCCTTTGCGTATTCTTTCAAATCCTTGAGCTGCATAGATTGTATGAGTGATTTAAAGTTTATATGACCCGTTTTTTGTTTTTTAGAAGCTGGACCTACCGCATTCACAGGCGTCGACGCTGACCTCTTCATAGACACCACCCTCTTTTTGTTCTCGGCCCTCCTCCTCACGTTCTCAGCCCTCTTAGCGTTCTCGACCCTCTTAGCGTTCTCAGCCCTCTTAGCGTTCTCAGCCCTCTTAGCGTTCTCAGCCCTCTTAGCGTTCTCGACCCTCTTAGCGTTCTCAGCCCTCTTAGCGTTCTCAGCCCTCTTAGCGTTCTCAGCCCTCTTAGCGTTCTCAGCCCTCTTAGCGTTCTCGACCCTCTTAGCGTTCTCAGCCCTCTTAGCGTTCTCAGCCCTCTTAGCGTTCTCAGCCCTCTTAGCGTTCTCAGCCCTCTTAGCGTTCTCAGTCTTCTTCATGTTCATTAACTTCGTGAAAAACGCACTCAATTTATTACTATTGAATTTCACGGATTCCAATTCATTTACCAACCCCGTCTTTGCATTTAACCTATTGATGATTCTCCGCGCTCTTGCTACCTGAAGTCGGTTCATGGCTCCAGCATTTCGACCAGATTCAATCGCTCTATTCATGGCTGTTTTTGGTTTTGTTCCCTGTAACGCAGCCGATGCCCTGGCTTTTATAGTTGCGGTATTAGCAGCCCTTTGACCTTTTCCTCTTATGTTATTTGCTATTCTCCGAGATGCTACAGTAGCAGCTCTCTGAGCCCTCTGTCTGATGGTTGTAATTGTTTTTGGGGAAGGACCTTTAGGTTTCATTGTCTTTATAGGTGTTCGCTTCGGAAGTGTAACGGATGAAGATGATTCGTTGTTCCCTAATCGCCGTCCGCCATTAAATCCTACGGACCCCCCTGATTCCGCCGTTTGGAAACCTGAATTGTTGTTCATAGATGAAGCACTATTGGAGTTTGAACTTCTTTTCACAACACTACTAGCACTTTTGATCATTATATATAATACTCTGATATTTTATTCAAAATCTAAATCTTCTTCTATCACCTCTTCTACATCTTCCTCTTCATCATCCGCTACGAGTGCCTCATCCTCCTCCGGGCCATCATCTTCCTCCTCCGGGTCCTCCGGGTCCTCCTCTGGATCCTCCTTACTGGGCTCATCCTTCTTCTTCTTGGTCTTGGTCGAAGACTTGTTGAATATGGCATCGAGTACCTTACCCACCTTCTTCCCGAACTGGACTCTCGCCTTGTGCTTCTCTGTCATGTTCGTGATGAAAGCTTCAGAATAGCCCAGGTTTTTGTACGCCGTCATCAACGCCTTGAGAGGTGGGTGCTTCCCCTGAGAATAATACTCATCGTATAAATGTGCACCGTGCGTCACGCACTTCACGCGAATTTTACCACTCTTGAGTACGTTGAGACGCACCTGCACCTGATCGAGGTACTCGATGTGTCTCTCGGGTTCGGGGGACTCCTTGTGCTTCGGAGGTAACTCGGTGATATCGGGTTCGCGGAAAGGTACGCCAGACTGTTCGTAGTTCATCTTCAAGAGCCGGATGTACTCTTCCGACCTATCTTGGTAGACCGTGGGCTTGGTTGTAGGATACACATATTTGGGTAATTGAAGTATGTCATGTACGACACCTTTGGTTGGACGAACAAAAGGTGGGGCAGGACCACGAGGGGGGCGGAGAGAAGGACGTTTGAGAGTCATGATTATGCGATAACGATTTCTTGTTTTTTGCAACTTAGGTTCAATTCACACTCCAAAATGTGATGCGCCTGAAAATTATTAAGGGTGTAAAAGGGGCCCCAAAGTTCAATCACCTTTCTTTCCTTGTCGTACCAGATGTAATCGAGGCCCAAGTACCTCGTGAGCCAGTAAAACTTCTTTCCGCCGTTCCCGATAAATTTGTAAATATCAGCCTCATCGTACTCCGAGACGTTGTACTGGCTGTAATGCGTGTTAGGGGGGTTGTAAGGCGCCATACATTCTAGACGCGAATCTTTTTTAAGTTACATTCTACAGGCGGCGCAGTAAGATTCCTTCTTCTTCGGGGGCATGAACCGACACGAGTATATGGCTATGACAGCGACGATGGCGAGGGGTAGGAGGAGTTTATTCATTTATATAAAGAAATATATTTATTAGACACTAATAAAATGTTCACGACCATTCGACCACCCGTCAACATCGTCAGGAGAAGACTCATCGCGTGGCAACCCCCGAGAAGTTCCATGCTGGACGCACCCCCACCGCCGGACGTCGTAGCGCCGCAACCCTACTTTGGAGATTACACCATCAAGGCGACGGTGCAGGCCAAAGACGAAACGTACATCGGGTACGCACAGGATCTGAGCATAGCCGAGAAGACACGGAACGCGTGTGAGCGTCTGGGAAAGGAGTGTGGTGTACCCGAGATTAGTTTCAAGGGTGGTAAATCCAAAGAGGTTATCTTCGTGAAACGTGCGGACGGAACTATGAAGGTTGTTCAATAATCTTCACATTCATAATCAGAATCTGACGTGTCTAACGATTCATAATACGTATCGTCGATTTTAGTAAAGAGTCCTGTGTCTTCGAGGTTCGTCGTGTCGTAAAATCCCGAGACAGCCTCTTTGGGAATGCTGTGAGGAAACCTACTAAACTTGTATACGTAGTCGTACACGTTGATGAGGGGCTTCACCATGTATTCTGTATTTTCATCGGATACAATCTTCGCGATGTTCACAGTACCATCTTCGTATTCAACGTCAATCACGTGGCCTATCATTATTCTACTTGTTCCTGTAGTCTTAAAGTCACTGTATAATAACGGATGATGATCCACGCGACCGTGTACAAAGTCAATACATTGTTTATAAACACACAACAGTTCATTTTTAAGGTTAGGGATAAAATCTTAAAGTATATAAATGGTTGACGCGGTGATGTTCGACATCGATGATACGCTCATCACATCCCTGTCTGGGCGTAGAATAGAAAAGGTGTACAACCTGTACCAACAGGCCAAGGCCCATGGGTACAAGATCATCATCGTGACCGCCAGACCAGCCTTCACGGCGAACGTGCGTTGGACGAAAGAACAATTACAAAGACATAACATTACATATGATAAACTAGTCTTTGCTAAGGCTGAAGATAAAGGCTACTATAAACGCACATCTGGATACAACTTTATTCTTTCAGTGGGGGATCAAGACACGGATCTCACGGACAGTAAGTACGCCATTAAGATTTCCACGTGAGTTTACAGACGTGGCACGTGACGAAAACAGTCATGGGCTCATCTGCGCTTCTCGTCTGTAATTCATAATAAGTCGTCTTGTATCCCTTACACTTGTTACATTTGAAGAGACCCTTGTAATCCTTTTCGTTTGCTAAATTGTAATCCTTCGCCATGGCCCGCTTGATACCCTGTTCCTTCGCCAGGGCATAGGGACCCCCTGGCCATAAACTTTCCAGGGGGAGATCAAACACTTTACTCGTCTTCAATTGTCCAGACAGGATGCGTTGTTTCAGGGTGGGTGAGTGTTTCAAGTTTTTTTGCATCTCTAAAAATTTATGTTTGTACCTATTCATATGTCGCGGATTGTCTATCGCCGCGGCGTCAAAGAGACTTTCACTCTTTCTCACTGCCCAGTTGTGTGTAGACTTTTCTAGGTTTACACACAATGGGTGTTCCTCGGGGAGGTCGAGAAGTTCGGCGTATCGGGTCGTCACGAATGCTCTCGTCATTGTTTGTTGAGTACAGAGAAATTAGTATCTACTTAGGTGAGGAAAGGCTGTTTCTGCACAAGCACCAAAAGATTCAGGAGAGCACGTGTTGAAGGGGTCAGCCTTGCGTTTGGGATCGGTCTGGACGGCGCGCCACTCCTCGTCGAGGAAGCTTCGAGGGACGTACAACTCACCCTGTCTCAGGATGAAAAAGACGATGATGACGGCGATCGCGATTCGAGCGAGTCTGTTCATTTATTAGATACAACTTTTTTTATTTACAAAAGACAAGATGATTACAGCCGTGCTCGTGTACGAGCAGCTAGGTGCTATAGAAGACATACAACTAGACACAACTAAAATATACAACATTCTAGGTGGACGGGCAACCTTCATAGGGCAATGGCCTGAGATTGACGTGGTGATCATGAAAGCTGTGACAGCCGAGCGGGAAAACGAAAACCAACTCCCACCCCCCTTTCATGAAGAACGCGTCGACGGTAAGATATTATTGGTCAGAATGGACGAAGACTCCGAGCCACAGGACTTCACTTCTCAGGAGTACCTGGCTTGGGTGGAACAAACGCCTCCCCCCTGAGTACACCCTGTGTGTACTTCATGCACAGTTGAAAGTGTGTGAAGGCCCAGTCCATCATGTTCTTTTCCTCCAGTTTCATGGGATTACTGTTAATCACCTTCTTGACGTCAACCTTTTTTCCATTGGTCGTCCTACTCATCGCATCATCCACCTCACGGAGCCAGAGCACGTGATTTTCATCTGTGGGATCGAAGAGACCCACGAACGACATGATATACTGTACACTTACATATTCTTTAAACTGTCGTCCATGTTTTCCCTGTACAGACTGTCATTCACGTACCCGTCAATCTCCTGACCACGCATGTGCATCGAGAGAAGATCTTCGTATTCGAACAAGTGACAGTAAAAATAATTTACACCAGTCATGACAGACATGTTGTCCAGGTCGTCTTGATCCTTATGTACAATGTCAATAAGACTCATGTAACTCAGGGCATCGATCTCCCTATGACCCTCGAGTAAATGAACCTTTATAAACGGTGTTGACAAGTTCACCATGGGCCACGTGCCAAACTTCGCCTTGTGTTCACAAATGTAAGTGGCGTATTTGGTCGCGTGTTGCCTGTCACTGAAACAGATGAATCTGGGTTTATCCCGCCCATCGATGATGGTGGCCGCACCCCCTGATCGTAGGCTGACGAAATGAAACTCCATATTAATTTATCCCTATATTATAATGCAGTTTCCTCTTACACACAATCAGTGTGTTTACATGAGGTCGCTCCAATCCTCTAAACCTATCGTCATAACCACTGGACCCGCTGGTTCGGGTAAAACCATGTTGGCGTGTCAGGAAGCCATGGTCAGGGTTTCTAAACGCGAGTTCGATAGACTCGTGTTCACACGCCCCGTCGTACCAGCGGGAGAGGATCTCGGTTACCTTCCGGGTGACATGGACGAAAAGATGGAGCCGTGGACGTATCCACTCCTAGAAAACTGTAAGATGACACCCAGAGTATTCGTAGAACCCCTGGGTTTCATGAGGGGTCGCACCTTCAACGACACCTTCATCATCGCGGACGAGATGCAAAACAGCACCCCAGCGCAGATGAAGATGCTCCTGACAAGAATCGGTAAAAATTCAAAAATCGTCGTGTTGGGCGACGCCGCGCAGAGTGACATGGACGAATCGAACGGGTTGATGGACATAATCGATCGCACGGACGGGCTCTACCTGGAGCATATTGACATCATCACGTTAGACGATGGTGACATCAAGAGGCATCCAGCCGTTTCTGAAATTCTCTCAGTATACAGTATATGAAGACGGGTATAAAGACTAAAACGACGAAGCCGAGCCCCAAAACGAAGATGAAAAAACGCGCCTCTGCAGCCTCCACGGCCGCTCGAAAAAATGTTTTAACAGCCTCGAGACTTCGGTCCATAGAAGATGTCATGGAGACACGGGGTGTCATCACGAAACAGACGGATAACATGATCACCGTCAAGTTGAGCAAGGATATAATCGACAAGTTGAAAGACGTGTACCTCACCTCTCAACGAGACAAGAGTGAATACGTGGGTATCATCAACCTCAGAAGATACGGTGATCTCGTGGAATTCAACACTCCCACGAGACACACAAACTGGCAACCGATGATGGTCATGCCACCGGCGGGTACGAACGAGAATCTAATCGTGTATCACTCCCATCCAGTGCCCGTGTCCAGAAATATATCCGTGTCCACCGTGACCCTTCCGAGCAAGGAGGACTTCACGTACTACGTACGCGGTTACCCGAAGATGCAAGCGAATATTATATTGGAAAGAAATGGCTACTACATGATCGATTTATTGGAGTCCAACAATTTTAAGTTACCAAATCCGAGCGCAGCCTACGACACGTTCATGAATCTTCTGATAAACAAAGACATAGAAAAATACGCAGTCAGGTACGACCCCGTGCCAATAGCTATTTTCAGCGTGTCAATCGCCAGTTGGCAAAAGATGTTCAACACGTACATAGACAAGGTGATGCGTCACAGATACGGAATGTCTATAAAATACTATAGGTACTCCGAACGACCCGAGATTACACTCGTGAACCCCGCGACAGTCGTTCCTATTCGTTCCTCGTGAGAAGAATTTCCCTGACCACATCGTAGAGCACGGCGCACAGGGCCATCTTGTACGCCAAGAACCCCGCGAAGGTAGCCCCGTAGTCAAAGTCAAAGGCGAAGGGTGCCTTGTTCCACATCGTCTCAAAAACACAGGTTCCCACGGGAATCAACAACTGTTTCTGAAACGGTGACCGCTCGAGGGTGTCCACGTGCTTCTCTAGACAATGGAGGTAGGCGAAGGAGGACACGACCCCCACGGTGGCGGACACACCCTCTTCGGCCCCCATGGTGATAAAGTAAGACGAGGCAATCACGGAGCCATAGGCCAGGGTGGACTTCTTGAGGTTCTTCTTGAGCTTGGTGTAGTCACTCGGAAATTGTGGAAGAGAAGCCCTGACGAGGGTGGTCATGTCACTTAAGGGTTTGATCACTTTAAGTGATATATGGTCGTGCCAAAGGTTATTCACAAGATAATCATAGTCGATGGAGGCGAAATGCCCGATATGCCCGAGGGAATGAAGAAGGCTTTGGAGACTTGGTACAGGATGAACCCGGGGTACAAGGTGAAGCTGTACTCTGGAAAGGATTGTGAGGCGTACATTCAGGAACACTTTGATGAGGAAACATTGAAAGCTTACCGGACCCTGAAACCCTACTCGTATAAATGTGATCTCATGAGACATCTCATCATGTATCACGAGGGTGGGTGGTACTCCGATATTCGACAGGTGTGCCTAGAACCCCTGGACACCCTGAACAATTCGAACCACGAGTACTACACGAGTGTCGATTGTCCACCCAACCAATTATGCATGTACACAGCCTTCATAGGTTCCACGAAGGAACACCCCATTTCTAAAAAGATGATTGACCTCGTGCTATGGAACGCGAAACAACGTCACTACGGCATAGACTGTCTGTACCCCACGGGACCCGGTGCCTACATGAACGCCGCCATAGATTACGTGAGAGCTCACCCAGAAAAACGCATGATCGGACAGCACACGTCTGATGAACATGTGGTGTTCGGTGACAAGCGAATACTCAAGTGTAAATACAACAATGCGAAGGGGGCTGACAACACTGATATAATTGGTGGAAATGATTATGGACACATGTGGAGAAATAGGGATGTGTACACTAATGACTAACTATTATTAACAATACTTGTTGACTGAAGTTGTGATTTGAATATCACGAGGAAACCCCTGTAACATCTTTCCCCGGGTGTGGAGGGAGCGTCGAGTCTATCTGACTGAATAAGTTTTTCACGTACTCTTTGTCGTTCCTGAGCCATATCTGATGACATCCCACCGGAACACCGTCGTACGGAAAGTCCTGAACTCCAAACTCTTTCGCCTCTTCACGTGTGGGTCTTGAAAGTTCTGATATGGCAAAGTAAATATCCTCGGCTTCACCTGAATATCTTTTTTCTCTACATATCTTCTTGATAGAATCGACTTTTCTCAACGAAAACCCACCGTTAAACATGAACCATTTTTTATAAGGACTGTTTACGAAGTTTGATTCTTTGAGAGAATGATCACCACTTTTACATCTATCACATTCACATGTTGATGAGCATATATTTATAATTCTATTTCCATATAGAATGTAAAAATGACCACAGGGACTTCCTACAAAATCATACTCGAAAAACTTTTCTGGAATCTTTCTAAACAAATAAGAATCCCATTGGTTTGTGAGTACATATTCAAACGAAGAAAAATGTTCCCATAATTCGCTAGATACGAATAGCTTACTGTACTCATCGACTGTAATATTATCATCGAATGCCTTCACGTACCTGACACCTTTCCAATTCCTTGTCGCATCCTTGATCCTTTTCTCATTCACACCACTGTACACTATAATGAGACCTACGTCACAACCACCGTACACGTGTGCCAAGTTCCATATGTTGTACGTGATGATTTCCAAATCCCTAAACTCCGCAAACAACAAACACAATTTACCTCCAGGCGCCCAAGACGTCTTTTCATTACTTGGTTCCTTGGTGTGAGTGAATACTAAATCCTCATATTCATCAATATTCATTTTAAAATATATATTACATTATCTTTAATATAAAGAAGAATATCCTGTATGTATATATGAAATCAATCGTGTATTCTTGTATATTTTGTAATGAAAATTACATCAATTTATTCAAGTTGTTAATAACGAGTTATAAACATATTGGATGTCCTTCTAATGACGTTGATTATTTAGTAATATGTCATCATAGTTTTGAATCTAAAATTAAAAACATATTTCATGAATTGAACATCAAGGGGAATACATGGTGTTTAGATTTACATACTAAATTTGAAGCTGGGTATTCTAGACTTAAAATATTTGAATATCCCATGATACACTCGTATGATAAGATACTGTATCTCGATTGTGATATATTGGTTACAGGTAAAATAGAATCCATGTTGAATTTTACCCTCGAAGATAAATTATACGCGTTGAAGGAGGGTAACACAAACCATAAATTCTGGGGGGCTCAATTCTTCGACCCACCATTGAACCAAGATGCTTTTACATCTGGTATACTTTTATTCAACAACTCATCTCATCTCAAAAAATTATTTTCAGACATATTAGAGCATATATACAATTATAGGTTACCCATACCGGAATGTATCGATCAACCATTTATAATTTATCATGCTTTTAAAAATAATATGTATGATAATAAGACATTAATCGGTAAAGTAGTGAACAATCCAACTTCAGTTCATGACGCGACCATATGCCACTTTTCAGGTGGACCTGGTAACTATGGTAGTAAGATTGCGAAGATGAATAATTTTTTACATGGTAACAAACTTGGAATCGTGATGAGGTGAATCATATGTAAAAACATGTAAGTTTTGTAAGTTGTATTTTTTAACATAACTGTCCCAGATGGCATGTAAGTTTGGAAAGTCATAATCATCCATGATGAGTATAGTTCCAGATGCAGATAGTCTGTATGCATGTTTTATGTCACTTTCTGCTACTTGTGTAGAATGCCCTCCATCTATGTGTATTAAATCATATACGTTATTATCATATTGAAGTGTTTTTGTGCTATCTCCATAAACGATGTCGACTCTATCCCCAAAAGTCTCTTTTATTTTTTCAAAACATGGTCGGGTATACGCGTGTTCCCCTATATCGTAACACTTTAATTTTATGTATGGATTTGAAATCAACATCAATAATGCAGAAAATCCAGAATTAAAACCTATTTCCATGACGTTTTTGATGTTTTTATTTAGCACTAGGTTGCTAATATTTTTTGCTTTGTTCAAGTAAACGTCACTATATTTAGTTGTGTGATGTAACATGAAAATACACCCTTCATGGTTATCACCACTATTTAAGATAATCGGTAATAAATTTTCATCTATGTACTTTTTCGCCTTTGAAATGTTGTCACATATAGTTTTATCTTTCAACTTTTCGATGGTAGTCATTTTACCGTCGTAGCAATAGGGACCATCATGATCAGTCTGCAGGTTGAGTATTTTATCATATTTTGATTTAGATGAGGAAAGTGTATCAAATTTGATACACTCGGAAAAAAGATGACTTTTCTTTATTACGTCTATATATCGTGTTGGTGTGGACACTACTATATCCGTATCTTCCAAATCGCCATAAATGTAAATACTCTCTAATTGATTAAAAAATATTTTAATATCATCTATATGTATAAAAATACAATTCATATATTATTAATAATGTCAGATCTTTAATTATATAAAGACTCCTTTACTACAATACATATATGAATTCTAAATATAAAACACTATGCGAGACCCCCAGTGACATTAACGAGCATCTACCTACCCTCTACGAGTACGCTAAGACGTGTGAAAGTGTCCTCGAACTCGGTGTTCGGGGTGTAGTGTCCAGTTGGGCTATAGCCAAGGGATTGTCTGAAAATGATATGGATACGAAACGGCATGTGATGAACGACATAGAACCTTGCGAGATCGGTGAACTACTAGAGACATCGAAGGGTTCTGGTGTGACCATAACGTACGAGTGGAAGAACGACTTGGAATTGGACATCACGGAGAATGTCGACATGACCTTCATAGACACGTGGCACGTGTATGGGCAGCTGAAGAGGGAACTCGAAAAGTTTTCAAAAGTCACCAACAAGTACATGATCATGCATGATACGACAGTAGATGAATGGGTGGGAGAGACTATTCGTTGCTTGGGTGGTGCAGGGGCTGCGGAGATACAATCGAGAATAACCGGAATACCCATCTCTGAGATCATGAAAGGTCTTTGGCCGGCCATAGAAGAGTTTCTGGAGGCGCATCCAGAGTGGAAAATTAGAGAACGTTATATAAATAATAACGGTCTCACCATACTCGAAAGGGTGTGATTAATCTTCATTGAAAACAATCGAAAATGGTTTATTACCATATATCGCTGCCATGTACGCAAATGTAGAAAATCCAGTAAAGTCCGTCTTCCCGCCAGTGAGAAATAGGTGAGGACACTTGCTCAATAAGAAAAACTTGAGAAAGATTGAATGATACTTTTCGAGGTTTATATTCTCTTCACCGCGTTGTTCTTGAATGTACACACACGCCGTGTCTATGGTTCGTATTTTATCACCGAATGTGTCGACGAGTTCTTTCAGTGTAGAAGCAGAATCCGAAGACACAAAAACTTTACCCGGGGCTCCTTCTATAATCTTTTTAAATTTTTCAAGGCCCCTGTCGGAACAGAAATAGTGTTCAGGTCCATCGCTTCTTTCATCCTTGAACTGCCTAGAATCTTCACAGTACGAACCCCTTCTGATGGACATGCCGTGTGAAACATCATCCAACACGTGAATATTTTCTTGAATCAACTTCTCCATGAGGGGTGTGGGACTCATGATGTCGCGTATCTTTGAATGTACATTTTGTATAGTGTGAGGGTTGATGTATATGGGTGCTTCGGGTTGTCTTCCATCGTGCGACACGCGAGTAAAGCCATGTATATTCATACAGTTTGAAAATTCATATTCAAATACATTGTCGTGTAGGAGTTTACATCCAGGATCCATAGAGGTTAATTGTATGAGAAGATTTCCTAGTCCACCAGATTTCTTGAATACGAGGGGTTCCATTAATGGATTTTAAAGAGAATACTTTAACTATATTATATGTACAAAATTACAAAGCATATATGTTTTTATTTTTTGGAAGAACGGGTTGCGTACATTAATAGAATTATAAAAGAAGCAGAATCATACGAGTACACCACAGACATATTTATTCATACCAATGCTATACACGTGAATAGGGAAACATTCGATGAATATTCAAATGGTTCTCTTACCGTAGTACATCATGACTTATCGAGGTGCCATCCGTTTATGTTAACATGGAAATGCCGAGAACTTATGAAACAGCAAAAGGATGAATACGATATGTTCATGTATATAGAAGATGATATACTTGTTCCATACAGTGCGATAAAATACTGGTTGAATTATAAAAATAAGGTGACTGATTATAACGTTGGATTCGTCAGAATAGAATATGGAAATGATGGTAACGAATATATCACTGATTTACCAGGTAAACAATTGGACACTTTCATAAACATTCAAGATGAAATATACTGTGTGAATAACATAAATCCTTACTGTGCATTTTGGATATACGATAAAAAAGATTTCACTACGTTTATAAACACAAAATTTTATGATAGTCCTAATTTACCTATGTATGGTTTAAGAGAGCAAAGTGCCATAGGCATGATACCACAGTGTGTTGGGCGTTACAAGGATACGTTAATTCCTATTGTGAAAGGAAAACTTATTGACGAATGTAAAGTGTATCACTTACCAAATAACTATGTGGTGAATAATTCGTCAACGTTTGCTACTATAACATTCGGTGATGCTTTAAAGAACATAAGCTATATGTAAATAATGAAGTTCACCTACGCCGTGACCGTATGCAACGAATCCAAAGATCTGTACTCACTGTTAGCCTTTCTCAGAAAGGTGAAGGACCCCGAAGACGACATCAACGTTCTCTTGGACACCGCTCACT
>Ga0209653_1001464_pt1 | contig 18953 bp, 18 predicted proteins | sample SaaInl6LU_22_DNA_FD_184644 | JGI IMG/M metagenome (GOLD analysis project Ga0209653, IMG submission 184644) | Marine microbial communities from expanding oxygen minimum zones in the Saanich Inlet - ESP_116LU_22_DNA (SPAdes) (version 2) | ecosystem: Environmental > Aquatic > Marine > Intertidal...
TTTTAGAATCTTTTGAAGAATTCTCATTTTTCAATAAGCTAATTTTAGATTCAAGAGCTAACTTTGTGTCGCTTAATTTTTCATTATCATCAATAGACCTTAGTAGTACTGAATTAATACTATCTAACTTATAAGTTAGTGTTTCTATTTGTTGTTTCTTACTTTGAGAAAAGGAGATGCTTACGCTAATAAGCAATAAAGAGACAGTGATTAATTTTTTCATAATCTAAATTAAAAAAAAATTGAAGTTTAGTTTACGAAACCATAAAAAAGTTACACTATAAAAAAGGACACTATAGAAAAGGGGGGCAACAAATTAGTTAACAGAATTAATCTAAATAAAGTGACGATTTAAAGAGATGTGCGTACATTGGTGCTTACAAAAATAAAACAAAAAACCTCAAATATCTAATAATTAGAGCGTTGAGGCTTTTGTTTGTACCCGAGGCCGGAATCGAACCGGCACATCAAAGATACACGAGTTTGAGTCGTGCGCGTCTACCAGTTCCGCCACTCGGGCATTTGTGATTTTTTAGGCTTCCACTCTGGTAGTATTTTAAGGTGGCAACTCGTGCCCGTTTCAAAATAAGCGGATGCAAATTTAAGTATAGTTTTTACTTTACCAACAAATTTCTAGTAAAAAATTAAGGCATTCCCGATTAAATACTTAATTTTGCAATCCATTGCAAGGAATTATGTCCAATACTATTTTATTTTCGGGAAGTGCCCACAGAGAATTTGCACAGAAAGTTGCAGACCACAAAGGCTGTAAACTTGGTAACGTAAAGTTACAGAACTTTAGTGACGGAGAAATCCAAGCATCTTATGAAGAAACAGTGCGAGGAAAAGAAGTGTACATCATACAACCCACAGTTTGTTCAGATAGCATTATGGAACTTATGATCATGATTGATGCAGCTAAAAGAGCATCAGCAGCTAAAATTATAGCTGTAGTTCCTTATTATGGATATGCAAGACAAGACAGAAAAGACAGACCAAGAGTTGCGATTGGAGCAAAATTAGTAGCTAAAATGCTAGCTGCTGCGGGAGCCCACCGAATCATGACCATGGATCTACATGCTGATCAAATCCAAGGGTTCTTCTCATTCCCAATCGATCACATGTTTGCTTCGTCTATTTTCCTTCCTTATTTGGAAGAACAAAAAATTCCAAACCTTACTATTGTGGCACCAGACACTGGAGCTACCAAAAGAGCAAACAATTACGCTAAGTATTTGAATGCTGATTTGGCTATTTGTTACAAACAAAGAAAAGTAGCGAATGAAGTGTCGGAAATGACATTGATTGGTGAAGTGAAAGGAAGAAATGTAATCATCATGGATGACATGATAGATACGGCAGGAACTATGGTAAAGGCGGCTCAAATGATTGCTAATCAAGGAGCATTATCGGTAAGAGCAATGTGTTCACATGCAGTGTTATCGGGACCGGCTTACGAAAGAATAGCTGAATCTGTATTGACAGAACTGATTGTGACGGATTCTATTCCATTGAGAACAGATAAAGACACGAGTAAAATAAAAGTATTAAGCGTTTCAAAATTATTTGCAGACGTCATAAATAGAGTTGAAAAGCATGAGTCAATTAGTACTCATTTTGTACAATAAATAAAAACAAACAAAAACAAAAAACAAATGAAAACAGTATCATTGAGCGGTTCTTCTAGAGAGAACGTAGGGAGTAAAGATGCGAAAATCTTGAGAAAAGAAGGACGTGTACCAGGAGTGTTGTACGGGAACGGAGAAAACCTTCATTTTCATGTAAAAGAGACTGAATTAAACAAATTGGTTTTTACACCAGATGTTAACTTCATCCAAATTGAAATGGACGGAAAATCTTACAAAGCGATTTTCAAAGAAATCCAATTTCACCCAGTAACAGACAGAATCACACACTTTGATTTAATGGCGGTAACTGAAGATAAATTGGTGACAATTGCATTGCCAGTAAGATTAACAGGAAACTCACCAGGTGTATTGAACGGGGGTAAATTAAGACAAAACTACAGAAAGTTGAAAGTGAAAGCTTTGGCAAAAGACTTGCCAGAATTCATTACTTTGGACATCAGCAAATTGAGAATTGGAATGGCTATCCGTTTGGGTGAAATCGAAATTCCTAATGTAACTTTATTGGGTGACATGAGAGATGTTGCCGTATCTATCAAAACTTCAAGAAACGCTGTTGCGGATGAAGAAGAAGAGACTGAAGGTGAAGGAGAGGCTGCTGCTGAAGGAGAAGCTGCTGCTGAATAATTCAGATTATTATGAAGTACCTGATTGTAGGCTTGGGAAATATTGGTGAAGAATACGCAAATACCCGCCACAACATAGGATTTAAAGTACTGGACGCTCTTATTGAGTCGTCCAGTTCTTGTTTTGAGACTTCTCGTTATGGAGACGTTGCCAAAATAAAATACAAAGGAAGAACGCTCATTCTTCTGAAGCCCTCTACCTACATGAATTTAAGCGGTAACGCAGTAAATTACTGGATGCAAGAGGAAAAAGTATCATTGTCCAACACACTTATTATTACAGATGATCTTGCTTTACCTTTTGGCAAACTTAGGTTAAAAGGAAAAGGAAGTGATGGCGGTCACAACGGACTCAAACACTTGATTCAAGTTCTAAAAACTGCACAATATGCACGACTTAGATTTGGAATTGGCGCAGAGTTCTCAAAAGGAAAACAAGTAGACTACGTGCTTGGCACTTGGGATAAGCAAGAGCAAAAAGAGCTTCCATTTTTGATTGACACATCTATCCAATACATACAATCATTTGTAACCATTGGGCTGAACAGAACTATGAACGACCTAAACAAGAACAAATAAATCGCAAGATTTGTTGGCTGTCTTCCCGTGGTAATTGTTTAGTTTACTTATATTTGGTTAGGAAAAAATTAGTTTAAATTCATGCCAAAAAAAATTCTTCAAATCACGCACAAACCTGCATATCCTGCGATTGATGGTGGTTGTTTGGAGATGGCAAAAATGACTCAATTCTATTTGAATCATTCAGAATTTGACCTTTCTATTTTTACTTTGTGTACCTACAAACACCCTTGGTCGATGAACGCTTTTGCAGAGGCTGGAATTTCTGAAGATAAAATTGAAGCTGTAAAAGTAAACACCAAACCAACAATTTGGGCAGGAATAAAGGCTCTTTTTACGGGTAAATCATTTAATCTTAGCCGATTTCATTCACCTAAAGTCACCAGAAAACTTGCAGAAATATTGCAGCAAAATGAATTTGATGTAATACAATTTGAAAGTATTTTCTCTGCCCAACTTTGGGAGATTGCCAAGACAAATTCGAATGCCGAACTTATCTTAAATGCGCCCAACATTGAACATGAATTGTGGGAACAATATACGAAAGCAGCCAAAGGAGTTAAAAAACCAATTTTTAAATTTCTTACCAAAAAACTAAAGTCTGAAGAAATTAAGATTTGGAAGGAAATGGATGCTATATTTTGCATCACTCCCGAGGTAGAACAATCAATTGTTTCCTTTGTGCCAATACAAACAAAAGTCCTCCCATTCTTTGTAGAAAATACCAACCTGAATTTTGTTGACAAGAACAAAAAGGAACTTTCATTCTTTCATATTGGCGCCATGGATTGGAAACCAAACAAAGAGGGAGTAACTTGGTTTATTCACCAAATTTGGAACGATTTATCTTGTTCTTCTCCGCTTCATTTGGCCGGAAAAGGAATGGGAAAAACTCTTTTTTTATCAAAAAAAGTAAAAGAACATGGGTTTGTTTCTGACGCAAAATCCTTTATGCAAGAGCACGATGTAATGGTGGTTCCGTTGCTCAATGGTAGCGGTATGCGAATCAAAATTATTGAAGCCATGTCGCTGGGTAAGTGCGTGATTTCTACTGCAATTGGAGCCGAAGGAATTGCTTCCACACCCAATAAAAACATCATAATTGCGAATACAACTGATGAATTTAAAAGAGCTATTTTAGAACTAAATTCAAACCCTGATATAGCGAACAAAATTGGACAAAACGCTAAATTATTAATTGATGAAAAATATAGTGCCAGTGCATTGGAAAAAGAGATTTTGCCATTTATAAATTCCATTCTTAACTTAGAGAAATGAAAAATGTAGTTTTTATCACTTCTCGGTTTCCTTTTCCTTTGGACAAAGGGGATAAATTAAGAGCATATTATCAGCTCAGGGAAATGTCTAAAACCTGTGAAATTCATTTGATTTCTATTTCGAGAGAAAAAGTATATCCTGAGCAACTAGAAGAACTTAACAAATATTGTAAGTCTATTTCGGTGTATTCTCTTTCCTTTTTTCAATCCTTTTTGGGACTATTTTGGGCACTTTTTAGAGGAAAACCCTTTCAGGTTGGTTTATTTTACAACTGGGGTGTCAAAAAGAAAATAGCCAGAAGAATAAAGGCCATACAACCCAATCACATCTATTGTCAACTCATAAGAGCTGCCGAATACGCTAAAGATGAATTCACAATTCCAAAAACGATAGACTTTATGGACGTGCTGTCCAAGGGAATTGAACGAAGAATATCTTCTTCTCCTTTTTATTTGAAAAGACTGCTCGAAATTGAAGCCGAAAGACTGAAGATTTATGAAAATATCATGTTCGAATATTTTGACCATCATAGTATCATTTCTTCTCAAGATCAAGAACTCATTTACCACACTTCAAGAGAGAAAATAGCTATTATCCCAAATGGAATTGACACGGATTTTTTCTCTCCTAGTGTTAAATTGGAAAAGAAATTCAACTTTTTATTTAATGGAAACATGCAGTACCAACCGAATGTGACTTCGGCCCTTTATATTGCAAAAAAAATAATGCCTCTGGTCTGGGAAAGCCATCCCAAAGCCAATTTGCTTATTTCAGGAACTAGTCCTACCCAAGAAGTCAAAAATCTGGAAAATGATAAGATTGTGGTTTCTGGTTGGATGGACGATATTAGAGATGCCTACAATTCTGCCGAAATTTTTATAGCTCCGATGCAAATTGGTACTGGATTGCAAAACAAATTGCTGGAGGCAATGGCGATGAACATGCCTTGTGTCACCTCTAAACTGGCAAACAATGCTTTGAAAGCAACCCATAACGAAACTATTTTGATTGGAAAAAACAAAGAAGAATATGCCAAAATGATGTGTGAACTTCTTGACAACAAAGCCAAAAGGGAAGAGATTGGAAGAAATGGAAAAGAGTTTGTTTCGTCTAACTTTGACTGGGAAAGTACCACCAAAAAACTATTGACAACAATGGGTTTATGAACGAAATTGACTTGTTGACGTAAAAAACGATGCAGGTAGCAAACTACTTTTCATTGTTTTAAAAAATTGAATTAACTTACTTCCATGAAAAATAAATTGAGCCTTCTACTTTTTGTCATTATGTGTTTGGGCGTTAGCAATGCAACATCACAATCTAATGCCCAAAGTGAATCTCAGATTCAATTGCTCATTATTTCTTTTCAGCAAAATAGATTTACAAAGCCAGCAAAAGCGCAAAAAGATATCGAAAAAGCTATTGAGCTTTCACAATCCATTGAATCTAAAAACTACTTGGTATCCACAAAAGTATTGCTAGGTGAGTTCTATGACAATCGCAACAATACACAAAAAGCATTATTAGAATTTACAGAGGCGAGAAAAATTGCTAAATCCATTGGCGATATTTCTGGTTTGGCTTTATGCGAATACAACTTAGGTTTTTTGTACCACAAACAAAAAGGTAAAAAAGAGATTGCCTTGAAACATTTTAATGAGGCAGTGGATTTCTCTAAAAAAGCAAAGGAAAAATTATTGCTTGCAAAATCTTACAATGCCGTTTCGTTTACTCACTACGATCTGGATCAATTGGACAAAGCTGAGCAAAACTCTATCAATGCCTTGATTCTATTTAGGGAATTAAACCAACGAAACAGGATGGCTCAAAGCTACATGACATTGGCTAGGGTGAACAACAAAAAGGATGAGTTTAAAACGGCAATTCAATATCTGGATAGCGCCAAGGTGATTTTTAAAGAATCGAATAACACTCCTGAATTTAATAATTCGAAACTGATTAAAGGAGAAATTTATTACAGAAAAGAAGAATACCGACAGGCAATAAAAGTAGTGAAAGAGGTGGAAGAAGACCCTACAGTAATGGGCGACCAACGCTTGTATGCTTTAGAGTTGCTTTATTTGATTAATAAATCGATGAACAAAACTTCTGCCTCACTCGATTACCTAGAAGCTTCTAAAAGTATTCAGGATAGCTTGGCTCGATTGCAGAGAGATAAATTAATGGAAAGCGTGCTATCCGAAGTAGAAGCCCAAAACAAATTAGAAACCTTAGAAAAAGAAGCCGAAATTAATGAGCTAATCTTGAAGGAAAGCCAATATTTAACTTGGTTTCTTGTTGGAATTTCTATCCTACTTTTGTTAGTTGCTCTTGTGTCATTTTTGTTTTATCGTCAAAACAAAATGAAATCTGAAAGGGAAAAGCTTAAACTGGAACAAGAAAGTATTCAGCTCGAACAAAAGCTACTGCGAACCCAAATGAATCCTCATTTTATTGCCAATTCCTTGGCTGCGATTCAAGGGAATATTTACAAACAAGACAAGGAAAAATCTGTAACCTACCTTTCTAAGTTTGCAAAACTAATGCGTTTTATACTCGAGAGTTCGAGAGAAAAAGAAGTTTTGTTAGAGAAAGAAATCTTGAGTCTGACTCATTATTTAGACCTTCAAAAACTCTTACTCGAAGAAAAACTTACGTACAACATTCATCTCTCTCCCGAATTGAACCCGGAAGATTACAAAATTCCTCCAATGCTTATTCAACCGTTTGTGGAGAATGCAATCGTACATGGAATTGAACTAAAAAACGAACCAGGAAAGGTGGAGTTGAGATTTGAAAAAGAAGGTGATTTTCTTAAAGTTATCGTGAAAGATGATGGGTTGGGAAGAGCCAAGGTGAATGAAATATACGAGAAAAGAAAATCCAGCCATTTGTCTTTTTCTACCAATATAACGAATGAAAGAATAGAAAAAATGAACACCGAATTGAAAGGAAACATTCGTTCTGTGACAACCGATGTAATAAAATCTGGAGAGGTTTCTGGCACTCTTGTAGAGCTTTTACTTCCATTAAAAAACGTATACTAAACCCGCACTTATGAAAACAGTAATTGTAGACGACAGAAACAGTATTAGAGAATTTATCACTCAACTATTGAGTAATATCAATGGAATTGAAGTAGTGGGGGAAGCAGAAAATGTGACCAATGCCATTTCTCTTATTAATAAAACCAAGCCCGAGCTTATTCTTCTTGACATTCAACTACCCGATGGAAATGGGTTTGAGATTTTAGAAGGACTTACCTACAGCGATTACAAAGTGATTTTTGTAACCTCTCACGAAGAGTTTGCTATCAAAGCTTTTAAATATAGCGCATTAGACTATGTAGTGAAACCTATTGAGCCCGAAGTATTCTATTCTGCTATAGAAAAGGCAAAAACTCATTTTTCGGCTGGCGACCAACAGCTCAAAATAAAAAGTTTGATTGAAAATTTGACAGGAAACAAAACCTCAAAAAAATTAGTGTTGAATACCCAAGAAACTGTTCATGTGGTAAATAGCGATGAAATTTCGCGTTGCGAATCGGATGGTAGCTACACTTTGGTATATTTTCAAGAAAGAAAAATCATGATTTCGCGTAAGCTCAAGGAGTTTGAAGAAATGCTAAGCGGTTTATCCTTTTATCGGTCTCACCGGTCTCATTTAATCAACCTGAATTGTGTAGACCGCTACGAAAAAAAAGATGGTGGATACATCATCATGAAAGACAATACTTCTATTCCACTTTCATCTGCAAAAAAAGAAGAATTCTTTGAGCTTTTGGTTGCGATAAACTCGTAATTCACTGTAATTACAAATCCTTACTGTCTTGTCTGTTTTTGAGTTTCAAACTCGAGTAAATTTTCTATATTTGTTCTGAAAGAGTGCAAGAACAAAGAGAAATTTATAACCGATTATCCATTTACTCACTCTTCTATTTCACAAAAACTTAAACTTATGGAAAACCAACATTTTTTAGACCAAGATTCATTGATTATGGAAAAGGAAAGACCAACATTTCTTACCGTTCTGTGTATCATTACGTTTGTGGTAAGTGGAATTTTTTCTCTTTCATCTATTTACAGTGCCCTCACCTACGACAAAGAGGCTCAAATCGTTGCAAATGAAAAAGGTTTAGAACAAATGTATACAATGGCTGCCGAAGACGAAACAGGAACAATGAGCCAAGTTATTCCATCTATGGAGGTGTTCAACCAAGAAAACATCGAGAATGCAACTGTCATTCTTTCTATCAATGTATTAGGTTCGATATTGTCATTGCTTGGAGCAATTATGATGTATCAAATGAAAAAAACTGGATTTCATTTGTACCTAAGTTCAAAAGTAATTAGTATGATTCCGCTTTTGTTTTTTACACTTTCGTTGCCTGTTTTTATTACTTACGGATTTTTCCTTTTCTTCACAATTGCATTCGTAATTATGTATTCAAGGAACCTAAAGCACTTGCAGTAACGAACTAATTTTTGTTGGCGAGTTGCCCACAAGCCGCATCAATGTCCTTTCCTCTACTTCTTCTTACATTGGCAGGAACACCATTTTTTTCTAGGAAATTTGCAAATCTATCAGTCGATTTTGGATCAGATTTTTCAAACTCTCCCCCCTCTATTGGATTGTACTCTATCAAATTTACTTTGGAAGGAACATGCTGACAAAAATTTACTAGCTCTTGTGCCTCCTTTAGCGAATCATTCACTCCATTGAATAAGCAATACTCATAGGTCACCATATTACCCGTTTTTTCGTAATAATATTTCAATGCTTCTGCCAAAGACTCCAGCGAATTTTGTTGATTAATCTCCATGATTTTATCTCTCGCCTCGTCATTTGTCGCATGCAGTGAAAGAGCCAAATTAAACTTCACTCCATCGTCTCCTAGCTTTGTAATCATTTTGGCGATTCCAGCTGTAGACACGGTAATTCTTCGCGAAGCCATTCCCAATCCTTCATCCGAAGTAATTTTCTTTACCGATTCTAACGTGTTTTTATAGTTGAGAAGTGGTTCGCCCATTCCCATGTACACAATGTTTGTAAGACCTTTTTGGTAGTTTTCTTTGGCCAAATTGTTTATCTCTACCACCTGATCATATATTTCATCATAGGTAAGATTTCTCATTCGTTTCAATTTTCCTGTAGCACAAAACGAACATGCCAAACTACATCCTACTTGCGAAGAAATACAAGCAGTCATTCTCTTTTTTGTGGGAATTAACACACCTTCTACAATACTACCGTCATACAATTTGAAACCACACTTAATGGTACCGTCTTTACTAATCTGCTTAGTATCGATGGCAAGTTTATTGAAGTAAAAATGATTTTTTAGTAATTCTCTAGTATCCTTCGAGATATTACTCATGGAGTCAAAATCTGTGAATGATTTTTTCCATACCCAATCAAAAACTTGATTGGCTCTAAATTTTTTTTCACCCTGCGATTCAAAAAAAGCTATTAACTCTTCTTGTGAAAGAGCTCTTATATTTCTCTTTTTGATTTCTGATTTCATCTTTGATCTAATTCAGGAAAGTCAATCAAATCTATAACAATCAATGTATTTGGGTAGTCACCCTTTATTTCATACTGAAATTTTTCTGCCTCCAGTCTTGTTCTAAAATTCCCTACTCTCAACCTAAAGTTTGGTGCTTTGTAGTCGATGTAGGTTTGTTGTTGCCCATTTGCTGCAACCATACTTTTTCTTACGTCATCTACCGTAGATTTTGTTGAGGATGAAATAACCTGTACTCTGTATCCCTTTGTTTTTGGCTTTTTTGATTCTCCGCCAGCTATTTCTTGAGAAACTTTATCAATCCTCGAATCTTTTATTATCGTTACCTTTCCGGGTAATTCTGATGGTTTCAACTTGTAAATGGTATCGGTAGAGCTAGCCACTTTAGCCGTGTCTACTTTTTGTGTTGGATACAATTTCCAGTTTCCATTATTGGTGGAATCTTGTCCGAATAATGTTCCCAAAACGAGGATGGCTGACAACAGTGTGACGATAAAATTTTTCATGCTTTGATAGTTTATGTATAAGCTTGGCAAGTATAATGCCAAGAATTAGTTATTGGTTCGGCCAAATTCAACGATTCGCTATTATTTTGAAATGATATCGTACAATTTATCCAATTTTGGAGTCAAAATCACTTCAATTCTTCGGTTAGCCGCTTTGTCTTCACCCAGGGGATTAAATTGACTTCTTCCTGCAGCAGACAATATTTTTGGACTTATCTCGCTGTTATCCACCATAATTTCTACGACAGAAGTTGCTCTTAGCACACTCAATTCCCAGTTATTTTTTGGGTGAGCACTTGATTTCAAAGCATCAGAATCCGTGTGACCTTCCACAACTATTTCTAACTCTTCTTCCCCTTCCAAAGCCTTTGCCAATTGAATTACCGCTACTTTTCCTTCTGTTCCCACTTTAGTACTTCCTGAAGCAAACAATAATTTCGCCTCTAAACTTACGTACACTTTTCCGTTTTTTTGAATTACTGTCAATCCTTTGTTTTCAAAGGCCAACAAAGCTTTTGACACTTTTTCTTTCAACGCGTTCACTGCTGCGTCTTTTTCTGCGATCAGTTCCTCCAGTTCCTTTACTCTTTGCTCTCTTAGCTCCAAAGCTCTTTGCTTGTTTTCCAGAGTAATTTTCAATTCATTCAATGTTTTTTCTAGCTTGTTTAGCTCATCTTCTTTCGCCTGTAACTCTTTTTGAGTTTTATCCAACTTAGCAGTCAACGTTGTGTTTTCTCTTGATGAATTTGCCAATAATCTGTCATATCTCAACAAGATATCATCGTGAAGCGATTTTAGTTTGTCGTATTGCTGTTCTTTTTCCAAGAACTTTCTTTTCGAATTTGTGAGTTCTTCCTGCATCTCAGTAAGCCCTGCCTTTTGGGTCGTAAGCAACTGATTCAACTCGGTATTTTCGTTTTTAAACTTTTCGTTTTCAGCTTGAAATTTTGCCAAATCTTCCTGACATTGTTCGCTTTTGGCTTTTAAATCTTCGTACTTCTTTGCTGGCACACAAGCAAAAATCAAGGTAGAAACTACCAATAAACTAGCTACTCTTTTCATAATTATTGTTTAAATTTTACCCAACTCACTCTAGCGTAATTTGGGATAATAACACACAAATATAAGGATAATGAACGGCTTGGATTCCGCTCAAAGGATAAGTAAATAAAAGGGGATTGTTAATTACTTTCAGTGAATTAACGACTTGTAGACAACAATTTTCTCCTTTTAATCTCGGATGAAATCAAAGACAATTCTCTGCTAGTTTGTCCCGCAACAGATGTATTTTCCTCGGCTCTTCTTATCAAATAAGGAATTACTTCTTTTACTGGGCCGTAAGGAACGTACTTGGCAACATTAAAACCTTGACTTGACAAGTTGAAACTAATGTGGTCACTCATTCCCAACAGTTGTGCAAAATAATAAGCCGAATCAGATTTGTCGAGCTGTTTTTCTGCCAATAAATTTACCATTAGCATGGAGCTTTGCTCGTTGTGCGTTCCTACACAAACAGCTATTTTGTTCTCTACACAATATTCAACAGCCAGGTCATAATCTTTATCAGTGGCAGGTTTATCAATTTGTATTGGAGATTTATAGCCTTTCGTTTCAGCTCGTTTTCTCTCTTTTTCCATGTAGGCACCTCTCACAAGTTTCACGCCCACTTTGTATCCTGATGATTCACCTTTGAGGTATGAATCCTTCAAAAACTGCAACCTATCCCAACGGTACAATTGAATCGTATTGTAAACAATCGCCTTTTCTTTGTTGAATTTCTCCATCATTTCCTCACAAATTCTATCGATAGAATCTTGAATCCAGGACTCTTCCGCATCTATTAAAATTGGAGTATCTGCCTCAAAAGCAGCTTTGCACAATCTTTCTACTCGTGCGATTCCAGCCAAATAATCTTCGTTGTAATTCTCTAGTTGGTTATTGTATTTTTCCAATAAATCGAACTGAATAACTCCCGAGGTTTTGAAAACAATGAAGGGAATTTCCTTACTCACTTTTGCCAATTCAATTCCTCTTTCTAACTCTTGACAGCATTTTTCCAATTCAGCTTCTTCTTCCTTTGCCTCCAAGGAATAATCCAAAATTGTACCTACACCATAATCCTGCAGTTTATTGATTACTGGTTTGCATTCGGCAATGTTTTCGCCACCACAAAACTGTTTGAAAATTGTTTTTTTTATAATTCCAGTTATTGGCAAACGCAAGCCAAGTGCAACATTTGTTGCCACTTTTCCAAATGCAATTAGTGCATTGTTTCCAATCAATTTATACAAACGGTGAGCCCATTTCAATTCAGAATTGGATTTACCAGAAAAAGCTACTTCAGTGTTCTCGAAAGAAAGCATAGGCGATTCAATAAGTGTTAGTAGCATTTTTGCGTCCAAAAATGCTTGTCAAATGTACGGCATTTATTTTTTAAATTTCCGGCCAGTTTTTAACTTTTTTTCTGCCCATCAATTCGTGAATTCATACTCATTGATGGCATCCAAATCTATTAAAACACTTCCATCCGCTCCTGTGGTATTTGTCTTTTTGAAATTGGCATTCTCTATAATCTCCTCGGCTTTGTATGAGGTTCTTGCAAATACCGGATGACTGTATGTTTCCTCCACAGATTTTACCAAAACCAATAGTTCCAAATTCATATCTATCAATTCTTTAGCCGTAAATTTACGGAACAGACTCTCTTCATTTATTGGATGAACTACTGTCCATTGAGAAGGCAACATTTTTACTTCGCTAAGCTCTAGTTCCAACCTGCTATATCCTCTTTTTACAGATCCATTTTCAGAAATATTGTAAGTAGCAATCACTTGAATACTTGTTTCCAAAAGAACACTATTTCGCTTGTTCGCCAATTTAAACATCAGGCCCTTCCCATTGTTTTTGGTATAATCAGAAATCAAGGCATTTTCGCTAAACACAAGTTTCAAATTAGGTTTTGAAAACCGACCAAACAGTAAACCAGTGGCCAGAGAGAACGATAGCAATCCTACCATTGCTTCAATTGATGCTACGAAATTTACAGGAATTCCTTTGGGTGAAATCGTTCCGTAACCTACAGTTGTAAAAGTTTGAGTACTAAAATATAGGCAGCTCATAAAATCGAGAAAAAAACCGCCTCGGTCAGCTCCTATGAGATTTTCAGCTCCTAAAATAAAATAGAGCAAGGCAAAAATCACATTCAAACTAAAGTAAGCCAAAAACAAAAATAAGATAAACTTGCTCCAAGACATCTCTAGCAGATGGCTGTAAGTGTCTCTCAGTTTGTTTATCGAACCTTGTTTCACCACATTGAACGAACCATCTTTGTTTATGAGTCTTTTTTCTTTGGAGTTGAATTTTTCACCAAAACCTACATCTTTTTCGTTTGCCATGACTTTGGTTTTTATAGAACTTCTAATAATTCTACAGTAAAATTAAGGGACGAAAACGGAGGGATTTTTCCTGCTGCTCGGGATCCGTAACCCAAATTTGCAGGAATATACAATTCGTAAACAGATCCTTCTTTCATGAGCAACAATCCTTCTTGCCATCCTTTTATTACTTGTCCTACTCCAAAAACAAGGGGTTTACCTCTAGCAATAGAACTGTCAAAAACAGTCCCGTCATCTAAAGTTCCTTCGTAATGAACTCTAACTCGGCTGCTAGATTTAGGTTTTCTACCCAATCCTTCTCGCACTATTTTATACCTTAAGCCACTCTCTAACGTTACCGTATCACCTATTTTAACTTCCTCTTTAACCGCAGCTGCAGTTTTCTTGATGCGTTGTTTCTTAGTCTCTTTCTTGGCAGTACAGGCAAATAAGCTAATGGATAAAACCAGAGTTATATAAAGAATTTTTTTCATGATTAGGAGGTATTAAAAAAGCACTAACTCGATTTGAATTAGTGCTTTAAATTAGTCAATTTTATTGAAAGAATAAAACTAGTTCGCTTTATTGATTTCTAATAATTCTACTTCAAAATTTAAGGTTGAGTAAGGAGGAATTCCTGGTCTTCCTTGTGGTCCGTAAGCCAAATCTTGTGGAATGTAAAACTCATATTTACTTCCTACGGACATCAGCTGAACACCTTCTGTCCATCCTCTAATTACTTGATTAAGAGGAAATGAAACTGGTTCTCCTCTATCAACCGAGCTATCAAAAATAGTTCCGTCAATCAAGGTTCCGTGGTAGTGAACTTTTACTTCATCCATAGCCGTTGGCTTGTCACCTTTTCCTTCTTTAATTACTTTGTAACGTAATCCGCTAGGCAAAGTAACCACATCTTCCAAAGCTGTTTTCTCCGTTAAATAGGCTTCATTTTTAGCCATCATTTCTTGTCTTGCTTCATCTACAATTTGTCTAGCAAGCGCTTCTCCATCTTCCTCAGAAAGTGCAGGTGAGTTTTTCATTAACTCATCTTCCATTCCTTTGTAAAAAGAGGCTTTGCTAAAATGATCAGTAAATTTATTAGCTTCTAAAAATGAGTACACATTGGTTCCTAAGAAATAACTTACGCTGTCTTTTTGGTTAGCCAAAGAAGTAAATCCTGTTAACCCTGCTGGCACAAAATCAAAATCAGCTGAATCCATTCTAAAATTCATAATGTTGTTTTGCATCATTTGGTTTCCTGCCTCACCGCCAAGTAACAACTCAGCTTCTGCCTTTCTGTCTTCCATTCCTTTTTCAAAAGCATTGGGAACCAACAACTTATCCATATTGTCTGCCGCCAGGCTTTTTGCTATTACCATTCCGTTGTAATAACTTACGCTATCAGCTTTTGAATTTAACCCTTCGTAACCTTCGGCCATTGTTGCCGAGGTTTTTCCTCCACAAGATGCCAAGATTAGAGCAGCTATTGAGGTGATTCCTAGTATATTTTTCATTTTTATGTTGTTTTCTGTTATTTTTCTATATCTAATAATTCAACTTCAAAAATCAAAGTTGAGTGAGGTTGAATAGCTCCTTGTCCTCTTTCTCCGTATGCCAAATGAGAAGGAACGAATAATCTCCATTTACTTCCTACTGGCATCAATTGTAATCCTTCTGTCCATCCGCTAATTACTCCATTCAATGGGAACGAAATTGGTTCTCCTCTTTGAACTGAACTATCGAATACCGTACCGTCAATTAACGTTCCGTGGTAATGTGTTTTTACTGTATCAGTTTCAGTTGGTTTATCACCATTTCCTTCAGTCATTATTTCATACTGAAGTCCACTTGGCAATGTTACAACTCCTTCTTTCTTCTTGTTTTCTGCCAAAAACTCTATTCCTGCTTTTGCTTGTACCTCAGCCATTTCTCCTTGTAATTTACCAAAAAATTGTTGCAAGTTCATTTGTGCTTCATCACTTTTAATTGCTAGGTCTTTTCCTTCAAAAAAATCTGAAATTGCTTGTGCAAACACTTCTCCGTTTACTTCTTTCAGCCCTTGCTCAGCCAGACTCTGACCAATATTTACTCCTAAACTGTAACTAATTTTGTTTACCTCGTTGTTTAAATCCATTCGGTTTATTTTTCTATGTTTTATTTTACTATTTCTATTAATTCTATTTCGAAAATCAGTGTGCTGTAAGGAGGAATACTTCCTTGTCCTTGCGCTCCATAAGCCAATGTATGAGGGATATACAATTCCCATTTACTCCCTGCTGGCATCAATTGCAGAGCTTCTGTCCAACCTTTGATCACTTGAGTTACACCAAATGTAGCAGGCTGTCCTCTATCCACAGAACTATCAAATTTCTTTCCATCAATTAAAGTTCCTGTGTAATGAGTTGTTACTTTGTCAGCAGTAGTTGGTTTTTCTCCCTGACCTTCTTTTATTATTTTGTATTGCAATCCGCTAGGAAGAGTTACTACACCCTCTTTCTTAGAATTTTCTTCCAAGAATTTTGCTCCTTCTGCTGTTTGCTTTTCTATCATTTTGGTTTGCAACTCACCAAAATAGGCTTGCAAAGTTTGTTGAGCTTCTTGCATTTCTACTTTAGTTCCTTTTCCCTCAAATTTATCATTGATTCCGGCAGCCATTGCATCGGCATCAATTTCGGTCATTCCTTGATTTTGAATACTTTCAGCCACATTTATACCCAAAGAATAACTTATTTTAGTCATTTTATTAGATAAATCTACTTCTTTGGCTTTTTCCATTTCTTTTTTCAAAGCCATGTTTTCTTGCTCAAGAGCTGTGTACTTCTTTTTGCTTACTACGCATGATGCAAGTAATAAAGTTGCTGTTCCTAAAATTAAAATATTCTTATTCATAATTATTTAGTTTAAGTGTTTTCCTAATGAATCGTTGAAAGTTGTTTTCATAGATGAAATTTCTCCCCAATTTTCTCCATCCACAACCACAACTTTGGCAGTAGTTTCTCCCAATAAGCTAAATGGAGTCTCTGTTTCGGACATGAATTCAATAAATTTCTCTTTGTTTTTTTCCGCCACAGTGACCACAATTCTACTTTGAACTTCTCCAAACAAGAATGCATCTTTTCTCAATTCGCTATCTGTTGCTACATCAAACCCCATATTGTTCACAAATCCCATTTCGGCAAGTGTCACAAACAATCCTCCGTCTGCACAATCGTGAGCAGCGTTAATCAATCCGTTTTCGATTAGTCCTTTAGTTGCATTTTGCAATTCAAATTCTTCTTCCAAATCAAAATAAGGTGCTGTAGATTCTTTTATACCTAAAATATTTGCCAAATATTCCGAACTAGAAATATCGTTCATTGATTTCCCTAACAAGAAAATTGAGTCTCCTTCATTTTTAAAATTAAGAGTCATCACTTTGTCCTTGTCTGGTACAATCCCTATCATACCAATGGTTGGTGTTGGGAACACCGGAGTTTCTACTCCATCAATTTTTGTTTGGTTGTAAAAACTTACGTTACCTCCAGTTACAGGAGTTTTAAACTTTCTGCATGCGTTACTCATTCCTTCAATAGCTCCTACAAACTGCCAGTATGATTCTGGGTTGTATGGATTTCCAAAGTTCAAGCAATTTGTAATTGCAGAAGGAATTCCTCCGGAAACCACAATATTACGAGCTGCTTCCGAAACAGCTATTTCTGTTCCTTTTACAGGGTCTGCATTTACGTATCTCGAGTTACAATCTACTGTCATGGCCAAAGCAGTATTGGTTCCTTTCACATTTACAATTCCAGCATCAGATGGCGCATTTGTGCTCATGTTTTTGGTTCCCACCATTGAATCGTATTGCTCATAAATCCATCGTTTTGAAGCAATGTTTGGCATAGAAATCAATTTCATTGCTGTTTCTTTCAAATCTGATGGTTCTTTCACCGAATTGATGTCAAACTTTTTGTATTCTTGGAAGTATGCTGGCTCTTTAAATTCTCTGTCGTACACTGGAGCTCCACCACCCAAAATTAATGGCTCAGCAGGAGTAGTTGCTATCAATTCTCCGTTCTCGTAATAATTAAGAATTCCTCCTTTTGTTACTTCTCCAATCTGAACACAGTTCAAATCCCATTTATCAAAAATATCTTGAACTATTTTTTCTTTTCCTTTGTGAGCCACAACAAGCATTCTTTCTTGCGACTCGGACAATAAAATTTCATAAGGCTGCATGTTAGGTTGTCTAGTTGGCACTTTTTCTAGCCAAATATCCATACCAAATCCTTCTTTTCCACTCATTTCTGAGGTAGAACAAGTAATTCCGGCTGCTCCCATATCTTGCATTCCTACAATGGCATCTGTTTCAGCCAATTCTAGTGTTGCTTCTAATAATAATTTTTCTTGAAATGGATCTCCTACTTGCACCGCAGGCAAATCATTCACTGAATCTTCTGTAATGTCTTTGGATGCAAAAGCTGCTCCATGAATTCCATCTTTTCCTGTTGCAGAACCTACAATAAACACTGGATTTCCTTCTCCGTAAGAGGTTGCAGAAATTGTTCCGCCTACTTTCATGATTCCAGCAGAAAATGCATTTACGAGCGGATTTGTGTTGTAAGATTCATCAAAAAACACTTCTCCTCCCACGATTGGAATTCCAAACGCATTTCCGTAATCTCCAATTCCTTTAGAAACTCCTTTTACCAACCATTTTGTTCTGGCTTCTTCAATGTTTCCAAATCTCAATGAATTGAGTTGAGCAATTGGTCTTGCTCCCATCGTAAAAATATCTCTGTTGATTCCTCCTACTCCAGTAGCGGCTCCTTGGTAAGGCTCTAGTGCAGATGGGTGATTGTGTGATTCTATTTTAAAAGCACAAGCCAATCCATTTCCAATATCCACCAAACCAGCATTTTCCTCACCCGCTTCAACTAGCATGTGATCGCCTTCTTTTGGAAGAGTTTTCAAATATTTAATCGAATTCTTGTAAGAACAGTGCTCACTCCACATTACCGAGTAAATACTCATTTCGGTAAAATTTGGAGTTCTCCCCAAAATTTCTTTGATTTTGTCGAATTCTTCAGGTAGTAAGCCTAATTCAACTGCTTGTTCTAGCGTGGCAATTCTTGTAGATGCTTTTGACATGTGTTTTGCGATGAAATTTTAAGGTACAAAACTACGGATTTTATCGGGAATTTGAAAGTGAAATTTTCAAGTCCATTGGATTCCTTTATCATAATTTCAATTGACCTTATTCTTAGAACTTGTTTCATTGAAACTTTTACTAAAATAAAACACAAAACTTTTTATTAAACACCATAAATTCAACTCAAAAACTACCTCCTCTTTTTTCTTCCTTTTGCTGTCTGCTTGTGCTTTTCAGCCAGCCATTTCGGTTTATTTCCCGAAGGATTTCCACCTTTCTTTTTACCAGA
>Ga0209653_1001465_pt1 | contig 18950 bp, 14 predicted proteins | sample SaaInl6LU_22_DNA_FD_184644 | JGI IMG/M metagenome (GOLD analysis project Ga0209653, IMG submission 184644) | Marine microbial communities from expanding oxygen minimum zones in the Saanich Inlet - ESP_116LU_22_DNA (SPAdes) (version 2) | ecosystem: Environmental > Aquatic > Marine > Intertidal...
TGCTCCAGGGAGTTTTATTTATACAGTAACAGGAGAATGTTCTAGTGTAAATGCTGAGGTATTCATCAACCAAATACAAATAGATGCCCCACCAATTACATTTGATGAAGTTGGCACTTCAGATAACGTTTGTTATGGCTCTGTTTCTGAAAATTATTCTACTGTAAATACACCTACATCATCCTACCTCTGGACAGTTTCTGGTGGTGGACAAATTATTGGAGATTCTTCATTATCTACGGTAGAAATAGATTGGTCAAACGCTTCTGTTGGGTATATTACAGATGCAATAGTTCTAACAGAATCTTATGATGGCTGCTCGTACTCAACCACTTTAGATGTTGAAATAATTGCTAATCCAATTCCAAACTTAAGTATAGACGACAACGAAATATGTCTTGGTGAGTCTATTCAATTTTCCACGACAGCTGGCTATAATGATTATGCTTGGACTAATAATCCTGCTAATGAAAATTCATTTGCTTACACACCAGTTTCATTGTTAGACAATCAGTTTTCGGTAACTGTTACTGGCGATGCGCTATGTACCACTACTGAATCTGTAGCCATTACAATTTATGATATACCTGTAATCAATATTTCTTTTTCTGAGGATGAGATATGCTCAGGCGAAAGTGTTGAGGTAATAGCTACACCAAATTACGTTAACTACGAATGGACGCCTACTGCTTTGAACGATACCGGAGGACTATTTTTGCCAGAAGATAATCAAACAGACTACAGTGTTATTGTCACAGACACTAACGGTTGCACGAATTCAGCTTCAGAAAATATTGTGATTTTCCCAATTGCTGAGATTGGACTTCAAGTCGATGGAGCGTCAACATCAGAAATTTGCATCGGTGAAAATATTCAACTTACTGCTAATGCTGGTTTTGATAATTACAGTTGGTCAAATACTACTGTAAACACAAATTTCTTCAATTATACGCCTAACTCTTTAGGTGATAATACATTTTATCTGACCACTACTGGTATTGGCGGTTGCACGTCGAGTGATTCTATTTTGATTACTATTTTTGATTTACCAATCGTTGACCTTACTCTTTCTGAAACAGAAATTTGTTTGGGCGAAAGCATTGAAGTCAGTTCTACACCATCGTTAGTGAATTACGAATGGATTCCAGCTTCTGTAACAGCTTCAGGTGGTACGATTACTCCAGATATTAATCAGACCTTTTATAGCGTTGTAGCTACGGATATAAATGGCTGTTCAAATACAAACTCAGCATCTTTAGTCATAAATCAAATTAATCCAGTTGATTTATTTGTAAACGGTAGTTCTACAAGAACCATTTGTATTGGCGAGGAAATTCAACTTTCAGCTACACAAGGGTATACATCTTACTCATGGTTTCCAAGTACAGTAAATTCTACATGGTCAACTGATTTCCAAGGTACATATGTACCAGCGAATTTATCTGATGATCAATTTACTGTTACTGTTACGAACGAATACGGATGTGTGTCAACTAAATTTTTAAACATAACTATTAACGAAATACCAAGTCCAGGACCAATAGGTTTCTAAAGTAAAAGAGCGAAACATGATTAAAAGAATCATATTCATAGTATTATTAGCGCTTAGTTCTCAGGCATTTGCTCAACAAGCATTTTTCTGTGAAGGCGATTCAATAATTATGTTTAAAGCATCGCCGAGTGATTCACAAAATCTAGTAGAATGGGAATTTATTCTAGATAATGGGGCAGAAGTGGTAGGCCTAACGAATTTGGATAGTATTATGGTTAAATTTCCTAATCCAGGCGATTACATTTTACAATTTAGAGAATACGGTTCACCCAATTGCTATACTGCAGTTGAAAAAGAAATAACAGTGTTTGCTAATCCAATAGCTAATTTTACATCTGACCAAGTATGTATTGATGATACCGTTAACTTCATTAACACATCTGATGTGCCTGCTGGATTATCAAGTTCTATTTGGAGAATTGGTAGTCAAACTTTTGAAACATTTAATTTTGATTACAAGTTCTTTGAATTGGGTGAATACTCAATTGAACTTTCAATCACTGACAACAATGGCTGTTCAGATAGACAAGCTTTGACTTATAGTTTACTTGAGCCACCAAGAGTTGATTTTTATTTCGAGCCAGAACACCCTACAACCTTAGACCCTGAAGTAACTTTTGTAAATATTTCTGTAACAGGCGATGCATTGTGGACGGTTGATGGAGATACTATTTTGTCCGATTGGCAGCCAATTTTTATGTTTGATTCTGCAGGATGGCATACTGTTAATCTTCTCGTTGTAGATGAACAAGGATGTATTGATTCTATCTCAAAAAATGTTCTTGTTGAATCAGAAATCATTTTCTACCTTCCTAATTCTTTCTCACCAGATGGTGATGGGCTTAACGATACCTTTGGTATGAAGGCTTTCAATGTAGAGCGTTATCAATCCTATCAGTTTGAAGTTTATAACCGCTGGGGAGAGATCATGTTTTCTTCCAATAACCCCGAAAATCAATGGGATGGAAACACAACAAAAGGAACTAATGCCATAATGGGGCAATACAGTTGGTCTCTTAAATTAACCGATGAGTTGGGGAAAGAAGTCAGAAGTTTCGGTTATGTAAACTTACTTAGATAAGTTATCTAAAATCCACTACTTCAACATCAGGATACTTAGATACATCAAATTGAAAAAAGCTACTATCGAACTTTTTGTTAGTTGTTAATGAGTTAATAATATAGGAGTAAAAACTTCCTTGTTTATCAAACATTACAAAGGAAGAAATTTCCATTTTTAACTTATCAATGTATAACTCAATTTTTGTAAAAGCACCACTTTCTTCGGGGAATAAATTAATATGGTAGTTTTTAGAATCTTCTTTAACAAATTGGTATTTGTAACCTTCCTCGTAGATTGTAAAAATTTTGGTTGGGCTAATTTCGTTTTCATCTTCATCTTCTTCAGAGATGGTGACTTCTTCCTCATCAATGAGGTGAATCCAAACCGTTTCTCCATCTGAGATGATGGTTTGAGCATCAAGCTCCAGTTTAAATGCATCACCCTGTAAATAGATTTTTCCGCTTTGTGATTCATTGAAATCAGCCACAGGACTAGAAAAATTATTTGTAAAATGAGCTTCTATGGATGAGTAAGCACTTGTCTTTTCACTAAGCTTATCAAGGATAGATTTAGCCCTCTGATCTTGGCCAAAGGATAGGATTGGTAAAATAATTGAAAATAATACTAGCTTTTTCATTAATTTGGATTGTTTAAGTTTCTTAATAATTCTTCTAACGCCATTTCATCACGAATTAGTACTTGACGTGCCTTACTTCCTTCAAAAGGACCTACAATTCTTGCAGCTTCAAGTTGGTCAATTATTCGTCCTGCTCGATTATATCCTAGTTTTAATTTTCGTTGAATAAGAGAAGTTGAACCTGACTGATGTTGTACAATTACTCTTGCAGCTTCTTCAAACATTGAATCTCTGTCGTCTAAATCGGCATCTGATGTACCGCCTTCTGCATCGCCAACATATTCAGGCAACTGGAATGCTTCAGGATAGGCTCTTTGATTTCCTATATAATCAGTGATTTTTTCTACCTCAGGAGTGTCAATAAAGGCACATTGAAGCCTTATAAGATCACTTCCCAATGAGATAAGCATATCACCTCGCCCAATGAGTTGGTCGGCTCCACCTGCGTCTAAAATAGTTCTAGAGTCAATTTTTGAAGTTACTCTGAAAGCAACACGAGCAGGGAAATTAGCTTTTATAATTCCAGTAATTACATTTACAGAAGGCCTTTGAGTAGCTACAATAAGATGAATACCAATCGCTCTTGCCAATTGTGCAAGACGTGCTATAGGTGTTTCTACTTCTTTACCAGCAGTCATAATTAAATCGGCAAACTCATCTATTACTAAAACTATATATGGAAGGTATTTGTGTCCATCATTAGGGTTTAGTTTTCGTGCGATGAACTTTTTATTATACTCAACAATATTTCTGCATTGCGCATTTTGTAGTAAATCGTATCGCTGATCCATCTCAATACACAATGAGTTCAGTGTATTAATTACTTTTTTGGTGTCAGTGATAATTGCTTCCTCAGAATCGGGAAGTTTTGCTAAAAAGTGTCTTTCGATTTTGTTAAATAGGGTTAGCTCTACCTTTTTAGGGTCAACTAAAACAAACTTCACTTCTGCAGGATGTTTTGTGTATAGGAGAGAAGCCAAAATAGCATTAAGACCTACCGATTTTCCTTGTCCAGTCGCTCCAGCCATTAGAAGGTGAGGCATTTTAGCTAAATCTGCCACAAAGGTTTCATTTGAAATGGTTTTACCAAATGCTACAGGTAATTCCATAGTGGTATTTTGAAATTTATCAGAAGAAATAACAGCTTTCATTGAAACGGTTGCTGGTTTCTGATTAGGGACTTCAATTCCTATTGTTCCTTTTCCTGGGATTGGGGCAATAATTCGTATACCTAAAGCGGATAAAGACAAGGCAATATCATCTTCAAGATTCTTAATTTTTGAAATTCTTACACCTGCTTCAGGTACTATCTCATATAGTGTAATAGTAGGGCCAATAGTGGCACTAATCGATGAAATGCCAATTTTATAATTCCCTAGCGTTTCAACAATTCTATTTTTATTCGCTTCAAGTTCGCTTTTATCAATTTCAATTTTTCCTGAGCCGTAATTTTCTAATAAACTAATGTTTGGAATTTTATACGTAGACAAGTCTAGTTTTGGGTCATATTCACCTAACTCTTCTAATTTATTTTTGATGTCTTTTTGAGCTAAAACTTCTTCTTCATTGACATGAACTTCGATGTCAAGCTCATTGTCTTCGGCTGCTTTACTTGGGCTTTCTGGAGTAACTTCAGTTGTTTGGGGTTCTAATTCTATTTTCTCTTCAGCTTGAATTTCATCGGCTTTGATTACACTCTCTAGATCTAGTAAATCGGCGTTATTTGTATGGTCAACCGTTTCATCCGTATCAATTATAGTGTCGCTGATTTCATTACTTTCGTCTTCGACTACAGCACTGCTTTTAAATTTTGGATTAAAACGAATAATAACGAAAATAAGTAAGGATAAAAAGATTGCAAAACCAGTGCCTACTTTACCGATTAGAAGATTCAGATAGTTGTTCATTTCACTTCCGAAAACACCTCCTAAAATAGATGGGTCTGTGAAGAAACCAAAAAACAAAGAAATCCATGCAATGGAAAGAATGCCCAAACTAAAACTTTTGGCAATGCCAATTATTTTTTTGTCTGTTACAAGAAACAAGCCCCAATTGAAAAAAAGAAAGGGGAATATAAATGAAGAAATTCCAAACCAATTGTATAAAAATAGATTTGATATTCGATGCCCAAATACACCACCAAAATTACTGATGTCATCAGAAAATGTATTTAACTTATCTTGGTCAACATTTCCGTTTATCAAATAAGAAATAAATACTACAATAAGGTATATGGAAAAGAAAATGAAAAGAAAACCTAGAACTTTTTTAAATCGTTCATCTTCAATTTTAAATTTTGAACTAATGCGTTTAAAAATATTTTCTTTGTTACTTTTCTTCATAGGTGTTTTACCAGTTTATATCTTTTTTGTTTAAAAAAGCTTCAATACCTTTTTTACAATCGTTATTTTCTCTTGCAATTGCATTCTTTTGAACAGCTAGGTCCAAGCCTTCATCCAATGAAATATTTTGTAATTCTGCCAACATTAGTTTAGTAGAGCTTAACGATTCTTCTGATGCTGTTGTGCATAGTCTTTGTGCTAAATCAAGAACGCTTTTTTTCAGTATTTCTTTTGGAACACATCTATTAATTAAGCCAATATTTACAGCTTCTTCAGCTGAAATTGTTTTAGCAGTAAGGAGCAACTCTTTGGTTTTTCCTTCGCCTATTTTCCTAAGAAGAAAAACACTAACAATAGCCGGAATAAAACCTATTTTGACTTCGGAATAGCCGAATTTTGACGATTCAGCTGCTATGGATAAATCACATACACTAGCCAAACCACAACCACCCGCAATGGCATGCCCTTGAATACTGGCAATTACTACTTTTTTCAAGTAATATATTTGCTTAAATAAACCCATTAAGTGATTAGAGTCATCAATGTTTTCCTGTCTGGTATACGACTGCAAAGATTGTAAGTATTCTAAGTCTGCACCAGCACTAAACACATCGCCATTCGCTTCAAGAACTATTACTTTACATGATTCGTCATCTTCAGCGGTTTTAAAAACCTCTTTTAACTCAGAAATAAATTGGCTGTTTAAAGCGTTTCTTTTTTCGGCACGGTCTAAGGTAATAAAGCCTATTCTATCTTTTACGGAATATGTTACAAATTGGTAGTCCACGTCTTATTTTAAAACAATTCAAATATATTCAAATTTATGGGTGTAAATAATAACCCTAATAAGATTTTATTAAACCCTAAACTATAATTAAATTTGCCATTCAATTTTAATTGATGTTAGAGATAAATGTACATAACGAAACATCTAGACTTGAGGCTGTAGTTTTAGGTTTGCCTGATGATTTTGGAGGAACTCCAAAAGTTGAAGAGTGTTATGACCCTAAGTCAAGAGAATTTGTTTTAAAGGGCTTGTTTCCAAATCAGCAAAGTATCATTGAAGAAATGAATGCCGTTCTCAATGTGTTCATAAAGTACGATGTTAAGGTGTATCGACCTGAAAATATTCCTTCATTAAATCAGATTTTTTGTAGGGATATTGGTTTTGTAATAGAGGATAAGTTTATTATTCCAAATATAATTTCCGATAGGTCTGATGAAGTTGATGCTTTAGCCTATTTACACCTACAGATTGAGGAGGGTAGCATTATCAATATGCCTGAAAATACTCGAGTTGAGGGTGGTGATGTTATGCTTTGTAATGAATATGTTTTTGTGGGCTACTCTGAAGCCCAGGATTTTGAAAAATATCAGGTGTCTAGAACTAACAAAGCCGCAGTAGAGTTTTTACAAATTGCATTTCCAAATAAACAAATCAAAGGATTTGAACTTAATAAATCTGACATTAACCCAAGAGAAAATGCATTGCATCTTGATTGCTGTTTTCAACCCATTGGCAATAATTCTGCAATAATTTATAAAGATGGATTTAAAAATTTATCGGACGTGGATTTCTTAACCGATTATTTTGGAGCAAAAAATATAATTTTCATTACGAAAGATGAAATGTATCAAATGAATTCAAATGTATTTTCCATTTCACCTCAAGTTATTATTTCTGAAAAAAACTTTCATCGGTTAAATGATGAGCTAAGAAAAAGAGGATTTACAGTTGAAGAAGTCCCGTACGCTGAAATATCTAAAATGGAAGGGCTACTACGTTGTTCCACATTACCTTTGAGAAGAAGATGAGCCAAATTACCAATCACATAATGATGATAGAGCCAGTTGGTTTTCGCTACAACGAAGAAACGGCTGAAAATAATTATTATCAGAAAGTCATAGAAGGCTTAACGCCTGAAGAAACGCAAGCCAAAGCATTAACAGAGTTTACGGATTTTGTAGAAAAACTTCGTGCTAAAGGCGTCAATGTTATTGTTATAAAAGATACAGTATCACCAGATACGCCTGATTCTATTTTCCCAAATAATTGGGTTTCTTTTCACCGTGACGGCTCCATAGGTCTTTATCCAATGTGTGCAACTAATAGACGGTTTGAAAGAAGGGAAGATATTTTCGATACGCTTGTAGATGAATACGGTTTTCATATTGAAGAGATTAAAGATTTCACTGAGTTTGAAGAGCACGATAAATTTCTTGAAGGAACAGGAAGCATGATTCTCGATAGAGAAAATAAAATTTGTTACGCAGCCATTTCAATTCGAACCGATGAGCAAGCTGTAATACAATTTTGCGATGAATTTGATTACAAGCCTGTTTGTTTCAATGCCTATCAAAATGTTGGAATTGAACGTTTGCCCATTTACCATACAAATGTAATGATGTGTGTGGCTAACGAATTTGCCATAATTTGTTTGGACACTATTGATCATATTGAAGAGCGTAATCATGTACTTGAAACTCTTGAAAGTACAAACAAGGAAATCATTGAAATATCAGAAGAACAAAAAGCACATTTTGCCGGTAATATGTTGCAAGTTATGGGGGATAAACCTTACCTTGTGATGTCAAAATCGGCCTATAACAGTTTGGATAAAAATCAAATAGAAAAAATAGAGCAATATTGCCCAATTATACACAGCTCTCTGGATACTATTGAAGCCTGCGGTGGTGGAAGTGCAAGATGTATGATGGCTGAAATATTTTTACCACAAAAATGATAGAGCAAAAACTACATACAGTTGTTGAAGAGGCAATAAAAGTACTTTTTCAAACAGACAATCAAACCATTCAGTTTCAAAAAACGAGAAAAGAGTTTGAGGGCGATATCACTTTGGTAGTATTTCCACTGTTAAAAGCGTCAAGAAAATCTCCCGAACAAACTGCCGATCTAATAGGGCAATTCCTGAAAGATAACGTTTCATTAGTTTCAGATTTTAATTCAGTCAAAGGCTTTTTGAATTTAACCATTGATAATTCGTTCTGGTTATCGCAATTCGAATCTGCATACAAAGAACAAAGTTTTGGAACAGTTTCCGTTAAAGACGATGCCCCAAAACATCTTGTTGAATTTTCTTCACCAAATACAAATAAGCCACTTCATTTAGGACATATCAGAAATATTCTTCTTGGAAACTCTGTAGCAGAAATTTTATCCGCATCAGGGAAAAATGTCAAGAAGGTACAAATCATCAATGATAGAGGAATACATATTTGTAAATCTATGATTGCTTGGCTAGAGTATGGCAATGAAGAAACACCAGAAAGCTCTGGAATGAAAGGTGATCACTTTGTCGGTAAGTACTATGTTATTTTTGACAAGCATTACAGAGCTGAACAAGAGGAATTAGTCAGTAAAGGCATGACTAAAGAAGAGGCAGAAAAAGAAGCACCTTTATTCAAGAAAGCACAAGAACTACTTCGCCAATGGGAGGCCAAAGATAAAAGTGTCATTGAACTATGGCAAAAAATGAACTCATGGGTCTATGATGGTTTTGCAACTACCTATGAAAGAATGGGAGTAGAGTTTGATAAAAACTATTACGAGAGCGAAACGTATCTACTGGGTAAAAAAGTTATCGAAGAGGGCTTAGAAAAAAAGACCTTTTACCGCAAAGACGATGGATCTGTTTGGATAGACCTCACTGATGAAGGTTTGGATGAAAAAATACTACTCCGTTCTGACGGAACAGCCGTGTACATGACTCAGGATATTGGAACAGCCATACAGCGTCATGAAGATTTTGCTTTTTCTCATATGGCTTACACAGTAGGAAATGAGCAAGATTATCACTTTAAGGTTTTATTCTTAATTCTTGATAAACTAGGCTATGATTGGGCCAAAAACTGTTACCATTTGTCGTACGGTATGGTTGATTTGCCTTCAGGAAAAATGAAGTCTAGAGAAGGGACTGTTGTTGATGCCGATGACCTCATGAAAGAAATGGTTGATTCCGCTAAAGAAATCGCACAAGAATTAGGAAAGTTAGACGGACTAGATACTGACGAATCGAACATCCTATATGAAAATATTGGAATGGGTGCTCTCAAGTATTTTATGTTAAAAGTAGACCCAAAGAAGCGTATGCTTTTTGACCCACAAGAATCCATAGACTTTAATGGAAATACTGGGCCATTTATTCAATACACTCATGCACGCATACAAACAATCCTAAAAAAGTATAACAAACAGGCATTGTTTACCCTTGAAGGTCTTGAAATTCTTGATAAGGAAAAACAAATTATTAAAATTTTAAATGATTTTCCTAACGTAATACAAGAAGCAGCAAACTCATATAGCCCAGCACTTATTGCCAATTATATTTATGATTTGGTAAAAGAGTTCAATGGCTTTTATCAAAACGTGCCAATATTGATTGGAGACGACCAAAATCAGATGGCATTTAGAATCGCCTTATGTGAATTAGTAGGTCGAGTAAGTAAAACAGGAATGAAATTATTAGGGGTAAATGTTCCCGATAGAATGTAAAAATTATGTTTGAAAATTTATCAGAAAAATTAGAAAAAGCCTTTAAGGTTCTCAAAGGACAAGGAAGTATTTCGGAAATCAACGTTGCACAAACGATGAAAGAAATCAGAAAAGCCTTACTAACGGCCGATGTAGATTTTAAAACCGCTAAAATCTTTACCAATAACGTAAAGGAAAAGGCATTAGGTCAGAAAGTGTTAACCTCTGTTGAGCCCGGACAGCTTCTTACTAAAATTATGAAAGATGAACTGACCGACTTAATGGGGAGTTCTCATTCAGAAATTAATCTTCAAGATAAACCTTCAGTAATACTCGTAGCGGGTTTACAAGGTTCTGGAAAGACAACCTTTACCGGAAAACTTGCTTTGCACCTGAAAGGAAAGCACAACAAAAAACCTCTTTTGGTGGCCTGTGACGTGTACCGACCAGCCGCAATTGACCAATTAGGTGTTTTAGCCGAGCAAGTTGGTGTAGATATTTACAAAGAAACAGAAAATAAAAATCCAGTAGAGATAGCTCAAAACGCCATTAAGTTTGCTAAATCAAACAACAATAATGTCGTAATTGTCGATACAGCTGGTCGATTAGCCATTGATAAGCAGATGATGGAAGAAATAGCTGCCGTAAAATCAGCCATAAAACCCAGTGAAATACTCTTTGTAGTAGACTCAATGACTGGTCAAGATGCTGTTAATACCGCTAAAGCATTCAACGAAAAGCTGAATTTTGATGGTGTAGTTCTTACCAAATTAGACGGTGACACTAGAGGTGGAGCTGCACTTACAATTCGTTCTGTTGTAGATAAGCCTATTAAATTCATAGGAACAAGTGAAAAAATGGATGGCCTTGATGTCTTTCATCCAGAAAGGATGGCGAGCCGTATTTTGGGAATGGGAGATGTTATTTCACTTGTTGAAAGAGCCCAACAACAGTTTGATGAAGTGGAAGCTCGAAAAATGCAAAAGAAAATTGCTAAAAACCAGTTTGGTTTTGATGATTTCTTAAAGCAAATTCAGCAAATCAAAAAAATGGGAAACATGAAAGACCTAATGGGCATGATTCCTGGAATGGGCAAAGCGATTAAAGATGTAGATATTGATGATGATGCTTTCAAAGGAATAGAAGCCATGATAAAATCAATGACTCTTGAAGAAAGAAGTAACCCTAACTTACTTAATGGTAGCAGACGAAAGCGTATTGCAAACGGTAGTGGTACTTCCGTCCAAGAAGTCAATCAACTCATAAAGCAGTTTGGTCAAATGGGTAAAATGATGAAAATGATGCAAGGTGGGGGCGCAAAGCAAATGATGCAAATGATGAAAAATAAGGGTGGTGGAATGCCAGGAATGTAATTCAAGCTTAACAAGATGCAAATATTAGACGGAAAACAAACTTCACTAGACATTCAGCAAGAGATTGCTTTGCAGGTTGAAGATATGCTCAGAAATGGAAAGAAAAAACCTCATTTGGCAGCTATCTTAGTGGGAAATAATGGTGCTAGCGAAACTTACGTTGGAGCTAAAGTGCGCGCTTGTGAAAAAGTAGGTTTTGATTCTACACTTATAAGACTGGACGATACTATTTCTCAAAAAGATTTGATTGCTGAGGTTGAAAAAATAAATCAAAATGATGATATAGATGGACTGATTGTTCAGTTACCGCTTCCTTCTCACATCGATGAATTGACCGTTACAAAAGCCATTTACCCTTCAAAAGACGTTGACGGTTTTCATCCAGAAAATGTAGGTAAAATGACCTTGAATATCCCTACATTTCTTCCAGCTACGCCTGCAGGAATTATTGAATTAATTAAACGATACAGCATAGAAACAGAGGGAAAGCATTGTGTAGTTATAGGAAGAAGTAATATCGTCGGTTTACCTATGAGTATTCTAATGGCTAGAAACACATACCCTGGTAACTCTACGGTAACGCTTACACACAGTAGAACTAAAAACCTTAAAGAAATATGCCAGTCTGCTGACATCTTAATTGCAGCAATCGGACGTCCAGATTACGTTACTGAAGATATGGTTAAGGAAGGCGCAACTGTAATAGATGTGGGCATTACACGAGTTAAATCAGATAAAACCAAAAGTGGTTGGAAGCTGAAAGGCGATGTTGATTATTCGGCTGTAGCACACAAAACATCTTTCATTACACCTGTTCCAGGTGGTGTTGGACCCATGACGATTGCAATGTTGCTAAAGAACACACTTAGTGCCGTTAATGGCTTTGGGGAATGAAAAAAGAACACCAAGAACTAGTTGATAAAGGAATAATGCTGCCACTAATGGAAGCATTTTACACCATTCAAGGCGAAGGATTTTATTCAGGCACACCTGCTTTTTTCTTGAGAATAGGCGGATGTGATGTGGGTTGTCATTGGTGCGATGTCAAAGAAAGTTGGAACGCCGATTTACACCCACCAACGCATATCGACGATATGTTAATCAATATACAGTCTTCTCCTGCAAAAACAGTTGTAGTAACTGGCGGGGAACCACTTATGTGGAATATGGGACCTCTTACAGAATTGCTAAAACGTAATGGGATAAATGTTCATATTGAAACTTCGGGTGCTTATCCATTATCAGGAACTTTTGATTGGATTTGCTTATCTCCTAAAAAAAATAGCCCGCCTCAAAAGGCAATAATTCCTGTGGCTAATGAGTTAAAAGTGATAATACACAACTTAAATGACTTTAAATGGGCAGAAGAATTTTCGGTACAATGCAAACACGATTGCAAATTATTTCTTCAGCCAGAGTGGAGTAAAGAAAAAGAAATGATGCCAAAAATAATCGATTACGTTATGAGTAAGCCTCAGTGGAATATTTCTTTACAAACACACAAATACATGGGTATACCATAATCCTTGAATGAACATGATGAAATACATTTTTATCTTACTTTTTATGCCTGTTGTGCTCTTCGGACAAAACACTCCTAAGGCCAAGAAAGCATATGCTAAGGCCATCGAATTATTTCAAGAAAATAACGATAAAAAAGCCACTGAATACATTTTATCAGCCATTAAGCAAGACCCTAACTTTTTACCCCCTTATCTATTACTTGGTCAAATAAAAGAAGAAGCTGGCAAAACAGACCAAGCTATTGAACATTACCTTAAAGGTTTATCCGATAATAATCCAGAAAATGCTTGGGGATATTGGAAGGTAGGTATGCTGTATATGAATTTGGCTAACTATTCAGAGGGTAAGCGGGCATTCACCTATTTTTTAGACTTTAAAAATCAAGATAATAAGAAAGTGAATTCCGCTAAGCATTATCTTAAAAATTGTGAGTTTGCTTTAGAAGCTATTAAAAATCCTGTTGATTTTAATTTTGAAAATATGGGAGAGGGGATAAACAGTGAATGGGAAGAGTATCTGCCTAGTATTTCTGCAGATGGAAAACTGTTTGTGATTACTAGAAGAGGTCCTCATCAAAATAATGTAGTATCCGAAGATTTTTATCAAAGCACTTTTGAACAGGGTAAATGGACTAAAGCCCAAAATATGGGAACAGTCAATACATTTGGTAATGAAGGAGCTCAGTGTTTAGCTCCTAATGGAAAAGTACTTTTTTTTACTGCTTGCGATAGAGAAGACGGCATGGGAAGATGCGATATTTACCTAAGTTTTAAACGCGATGACGTTTGGTCAGAAGCTAGAAATATAGGACCTAGTATAAATAGTAAATATTGGGATTCTCAACCGACCATTTCACCAGATGGAAGAGAGTTATATTTTGTAAGTAACCGCCCAGGTGGATACGGTAATATGGACATTTGGAAAAGTGTACTCACAGAAAAAGGTACCTTTTCGAAACCAGTGAATTTGGGCGCTGCCATAAACACAGAATTTGATGAAATGTCTCCCTTTATTCACACCGATAATCAGACTTTATATTTTGCATCCAATGGGCATCCTGGAATGGGTGATTTCGATTTATTTATGAGTAAAAGAAAATACCCTGCAGCAGCATGGCAAATGCCAAAAAATTTGGGCTATCCCATAAATACGCATGGAGTAGAAAATAGTTTAATTGTAGCCTCTGATGGCAAGACGGCCTATTTTGCCTCTGATAAATCTGGATATGGACAGGAGGATATTTTTTGGTTTCACTTACCTCAATCTTTTCAAGCCCAACAAGTGGCCTATGTCAATGCAAATGTTTTCGATGCTGAAAGTGAAACCCCACTAAAAGCAAATATTGAAATAGTAGATTTGGCAACGGGAAAAGTAATGATTTCATCATTTACCTATACTAAAACAGGTGAATTGTTTACTTGTTTGCCAGCAAATGCCAATTATGCTGTTAACGTTTCAAGAGAGGATTATTTATTTTATTCTGAGAACTTTGAGTTAAACGACCAAAGCGCACTACAAGCATTGAGGCTAGAAATACCCCTTCAGCGACTTAACAAAGGGAATGCCGTTGTGTTGAAAAACATCTTTTTTGATACTGATGCCTACAGCTTAAAAGCAGAATCAGAAGTAGAACTAAACACACTCTTCGAATTTATGCAAAACAACATTGATTTGAGTATAGAAATTGAAGGTCATACGGATAATATTGGCAGTCAAGAGCATAATCTAAAACTTTCTGAAAATCGTGCAAAAGAAGTATATACGTACTTAGTTGATAAAGGAATTTCTGCCAACCGAATGTCATACAAAGGTTTTGGAGATTCTACACCCATTTCCTCTAATGAAACCGAAAAAGGTAGAGCAGAAAATAGACGTACCGCCTTTAGAATTAAATAAAACGTTTTGTAATTGTCTTGGAAGTTAGAGCGCCTTTTTTAGGCGTATTAATTTCTTTAATAAATTCTCTAGCTGATCTAAGGGCAGCATATTTGCGCCATCAGATTTAGCCTCCGATGGGTTGGGGTGAGTCTCTAGAAATATTCCATCAACTCCACTTGCAATTGCAGCTTTAGCAATAGTTTCTATTAATTGAGGCTGCCCACCCGTTACGCCACTGCTCTGATTGGGTTGTTGAAGTGAATGGGTAACGTCCATAATCACTGGTGCATACTCTTGCATTGTGGGTATTCCTTTAAAATCAACTACAAGTTCATGATAGCCAAACTGACTTCCTCTTTCAGTAAGCATAATGCAATCATTACCGCTATCTTTTACCTTTTGTACTGCAAATTGCATACTTTGAGGCGATAGAAACTGTCCTTTCTTAATATTTACGGTTTTACCTGTTTTGGCTGCCGCTACCAACAAATCGGTTTGTCGACATAGGAAGGCAGGTATTTGTAGAATATCTACGTGTTTAGCAGCTAATTCGGCTTCTTTAACAGAGTGAATATCGGTAGTAACTGGAATATCAAGCTCTTTTCTAATTTTACTTAGTATGGTTAATGCTTTTTCATCGCCAATTCCTGTGAAAGAATCTAATCGAGATCGATTTGCTTTGCGGTATGATCCTTTAAAAACAAAAGGAATATTAAGTTCCTCACAAATGCTTTTGATGTGTCTAGCAATTTCAAAAGCCATGTCTTCGCCCTCTATAGCACAGGGTCCTGCTATAAGAAAAAAAGAGTCTTTAAATTTCAGTTTACTAATCACCGTTTTATTTTATTTAGGTGTCGAAAATACTCTTTTTATGCCAAAGCCAAGATGGACACCATAGTTTTGGGAAGGAAAAACCGAATTAGCTTGTTTGGAATATATTTTGAAATGGGTCTTTTTTCCTTTGAAATTATATGCGAACTGAAAGCCTGGTTTTTCAAAGCCACCAATATAATAGCCTAAACTAAAGGTGTGTTTTTTGAAGTTTTTATGAACATCAGTACCAAACCTCGGATACGTATAAAACTTAGTTTTATGAATTAGTGAAAATGAATAAGCATCTATGATTTTTGAGCTTGTGTTTTGATAAACATTTATTGCTAGAGTAGTTGGCAGTCGCCAATTATAACTTTCTGTACTGCTTTTTTGTAAAACATCCTGAATACTATCGGTATAAGTTTCCAGAATACTATCGTTAAAGGCTATAAAGTCGTCGATGTTTACACCTTCAAATTTCCATTGGCTTTCTATAAATGTATTTGTAGTTTTTTCGTTCCACCTAATCATACCAAAATCTTTGATGATTAAATCATAACGCAAATTATCTATGGAATCTGTATAGTGTATGTTTAGTGCAGCGCCAGTACCATTTAAGGCAAACAAATTATTCATTAGGTCTGTGGTATCGGTGAAATGACCTTCTAATGCTAGATCATATTCAATAAAGTCAGTGAATTCATCAGTATAAAAGTTAGCTTTAGTGACATCAAACTCTGCAAGTTGATGTCCGCCAATAAGTGAAATAGAGGTGTTTAATTTCTTATTCCATTGGTATCCAATTTCAAGTTTTGAGAAATGGTAGGCCGTTAAGGCTAAGGGCTTTAAGTCAAGATTTTCACCCTTAAATGGAGAGTTACCCAAAAGACCAATTTTTACTAAATCATCAGAGTAAGAGCCGAATGCAGCAGCATGGTTTCCAAAGGCAATGCTCCATCCTTTTTTATTTTGATATCTAAGTTCGTTATCAATTTCTATTTGAACATGGTTAGAAGAGCTTAGAGCAGATAGGATATTTTCTTTATCCTGACTATCCAAAAATCCATACGATTCTGATAATAATGGCTCATTGAAATGAGTATTCCAAAAACCAAGATTAGAATTGTATTCTAAACTGCTTTCTTGAGCCTTTGAGAAATAAGCGAACGTCATTAAAATTATTAAAACAAATAGCCTCATTAGTCAATAGTGTAATTAAAGTTAGCAATTAGTTTAAGTTCGATGTAATAATCGCTGTAAAGCGTAACAAATTCTTCGTCAGCACGTGTATTAAGAATAACTTCAAATGCTATTTTTTTAGTAGTATTTAAACTTTGACTGATGGATTCAAACGGGAAGTTTAGCTCGCTTATTTTAGTGGCAATGGTTTTCCCGTTAATATCAATTTCACTCGATTGAATGCGTTGATTAGAGCTCAAAGATTCCAAAACAGTTTCATTTGCATCAAGTAGATGAATGATAACTTCAGCCTCCAAAGGAAATTTATTTTTAGCGAGAAGTGTAAACGAACCTTCGTTGAGATTTTCAACATTGTTAATGTTAACGTCTAAAGTATCTTTTATTGTTATATCTGTTGCGCTAAGAGACAACGGTATGCCAATTTCAAGATTAGTTTTTACACCGTAATCACTGTATAAAAATCCGTTTATATTATCTTGATTTGGATTGGTTATGAGTTCAAAACTAAAGTCAATAGTTTCTGGTTTGCTTTCTATCAGTTCATCAATATTAGAATTTGTTTCATCAAAAGTGATGGTATTGCTAGAGGGTGTAATGGGTTGACTATTAGAGTTGTTTTCAACAGCTGAAGCTATTGAAAAAGGAGTAGATAGTGTTGGGCTTGTAAGTGTTATTGATTCTTGACTATTTTCACCACTAAGATTGTTAATCCAAACATTAGCATTTGTACCGATATAATTTTCAGTTTTTAGGTTCACATCAATTTGTGATAAATCGATTTCTCCTTGGAAATTTGAAAAGTCACCAAAATCTATGGATTGACTTTCAGTAAATGTGTCTGTACCTAGAATTCCCCAAGCTTTTTCAGGGATAATTTCTTTGATAGTAATGGTGTTAAATACGCTATCTTCCAAAGAAATGTGCGTTACTATTCCTGATGAATCTATATAGCCAAAGGACTCAGTATAGATAGTGTTGATAGTATCCCCATATTTTCCAGTCATATCAATTTCATAGCCAGAGAAGTCGAAAAATTTAGTTACCGTTATGGATTCTCCAACTGGTGCAGGGGGGAGGTTAAAATTAAATTTAAAAGGCTGACCATTTAATGTTGTTCCAGGAATTGTGTATTCAATTTTGATCGTATCTTGAATGGTGCTCACGCCAATAACTTCAACGCCACCTTCTCTAACTAGCACTTTATTCAGTTTTACATCATCTAATTGAAATGAGACTACGGTATCTTCATCAAATATTTGTTGAGTTGGAAATATGGCAATGCCTTCGTACAGTTCGATATCTCTAATTTTTACTTCAGATATTAGGGCGTCCGTATAGTCAATAGGAACGGCGTCAGGACTTGTGCCCACAATATCAGCACTAAGAATTTCTACTTCTAAATTTCCTTGTAGTGTCTGACCAGCCAAAGATTCTGTAGCTATTTCTGTTGATCCACTTTCAAGAAGTGGAATGTTCATGCTTATAATGTTGGTAAGCGCATTTTCATTTCTTAATTCTAAAACCACATTACTCAGGTCAGTTGGTAAATTATTGGAAATTTTAAGGTCAATAAAACCATCGATTAAGGTCATTTCCTCAAAATACGCATTAGCATCAATTGGAAAGACATCGTTTAATAGTCCTGAATAGGCAGGGATAACTGCGTCGCTTCCGTTTGGCAATAAAAGAGTTCCGAATTCAATTGAAGCAATCAATTCTCCTAGAGTAATTTCATTGGTAATGACTGTATTGCCAAAGTTGATGGTTTTTAGCTTTACATTTTTTGTGGTACTTATTTCTTTTAGATTTACTAAGCTATCAATTTGAAAATTAATAAGTTCTTTCATGAAAACGAACTTAAGGCTATTGTCGCCCAGTGTATCAAATTGAATAGTACTGTCGTTTGCCAAGTTCAATAAGTCTAATTGAGTGAAGGCTAATGGGGTACTAAAATCAGCGTTCCATGTAGGTTTTTCAAAGTCATGTTTACAGGATGAAACAAATAGTAGTAAAGCTAAAAGTTTAAGGATGGGTTTCATTAAAATGATTTTTTTACAAATGTATTAAATATAAATA